>SAMEA3387468__coassemble_2163_pt1 | contig 25748 bp, 23 predicted proteins | sample SAMEA3387468__metabat2_high_PE_046 | metagenome-assembled genome bin SAMEA3387468 (sample SAMEA3387468) | Felis catus | biome: Faeces | place: United Kingdom | collected 2012
GGCAGCTTTAAGCACCTGCTGGAGGGCAAGGTGGCAAGCAAAGCGCTGGATGACCGCTGCGGCTGTGCAGCGATGATTACAGCGGCGCGCCTGCTCAAGCAGATGGACACCGACTGCTCCATCACTTTGCTGCTGAGCGTCATGGAGGAGGTCGGCGGCATGGGCGCAGCGACCGGCGCCAATGCGATTGGACCGATCACCCACTGCATCTCGGTGGATGTCAGTTTTGCCCTCACACCGGAGCTTCAGACCCACCAGGGCGGAACCCTTGGAGAAGGTCCGATGGTCGGTCATAACCCAATCTTGAGCCGGCAGATGTCCGAGGAGATGGAGCAGGTGGGACTGGAGCAGGGCATCACCCATCAGGTCAAGGTCTATGCAGGCTACCGCACCGGCACCGATGCCGACGGCATCATCCTGTCGGGAGCGGGCGCACAGGGAGCTTGTACCTGCATCCCGCTACGGTATATGCACACGCCGGTAGAGGTGATCAGCGCGGCAGATATGGAAAATACAGCAAAACTGGCGGCAGCTTATGTTGCACAGAAGATCAGACCATAGGAGGCAGAAGAAAATGGCACAAACACCGGTTGAATTGATAGAGGCTCTGTGCATGGCAGATGCAATCTCCGGCAGGGAGGAAAAGGTGCGGGAGCTGCTGATTCAGAAAATCGACGGACACTGCGAGTGGAGGGTGGATGCAAGGGGAAACCTGCTCTGCCACAAAAAAGGAAAGAAGCCGGCGCAAAAACGTGTGATGATTACCGCACACATGGATGAGGCAGGCTTTATGCTGACCGGAATCCGGGAGGACGGTCTGCTGCGCTTTGCCAACGTCGGAGAAATCGACAGCAGAGTGGTGCTGGGCAAGGCGGTTCGAATCGACGGCGAAGTTATCGGCGTCATCGGCACCAAGCCAATCCACCTGCAAACCAGGGAGGAACAGGACCGCCCGATGCCGCTGGACCAGCTGTACATCGACATCGGCGCTTCCACCAAAACCAGTGCCGAACAGGCGGTTAAGCTGGGCGCACAGGTCACCTTCGCAGGGGAAGGGGTAGCGGCTTTTGGCAACGGCTATCTCACCGGCAAGGCGATGGAGACCCGTGCAGCCTGCGCAATGCTGGCACAGCTGCTCTGTGAGGATTGGGAAAAGGATGTGGACGTAGTTTTCACCACCAGCGCACAGGCGATGACCTCGGGCGGAGCGAATGCGGCATTTGCTCTCCATCCTGATGTGGCAATCGTGATTGGCTCGATTGCGGCAGACGACGGAAAAGGCGGAAAAGGTACTTGTAAGCTGGGAAAAGGTCCGGCGACCTGCCTGCACGACCTGACAACCTATTACGATTTGGATACTTATAATCAATGTATACAAATTGCAGAGGAAAAAGGGCTGCCGCTCCAGCAGCTGGAGAATTCGAGCAGCAAAAATGAGAGCCGCCAGATTCAGACCGCAGGTGACGGTGTGCGGGTAGTTGCACTGAATATCCCCTGCCGTTATCCTTCTTCGATTTCGGCAATGATTCAGCAGCAGGACTTGAGCGACACCGCAGCCTTGCTGACTGCGTGCGTGGAAGAGCTTGCGTAAATTTACAAAACAAAAAGGACAGAGGCAGCAACGCTGTCTCTGTCTTTTTTGAATGGATTATTTCTTGTTCTGCTTTTGTGCCTTGTCGATGGCTGCTTCCAGCGCATCGGTCAGCAGCTCCAGCGCCTTGATGCGCGCATAGTATTTGCAGTTGGATTCGATGATGTGCCACGGAGCATATTGGGTGCTGGTTTTTTGCAGCATCTCGTCGATGGCTTGCTCATAGGAGTCCCATTTTTCCCGATTGCGCCAATCCTCTTCGGTGATTTTCCACTGCTTGTCAGGGTCATTCTGGCGGTCCTCAAAGCGTTTTAACTGGGTGTCCTTGTCGATTTGTACCCAGAATTTTAAGACGACAGCACCCCAGTCGGTCAGCTGCTGCTCAAATTCGTTGATTTCGGTATAGGCTCGTTTCCAGTCGCTTTCGGTACAGAAGCCCTCCAGACGCTCCACCATCACCCTGCCGTACCAGGTGCGGTCAAAGATGACGATGTGCCCTTCCTTGGGCAGGCGCTCCCAAAAACGCCAGAGGTAGTGGCGGGCAAGCTCATAGGGCTTTGGAGAGGCGATGGGGATGACCTTGTATCCGCGCGGGTCGAGCGCCTGGGTGATGCGCTTGATGTTTCCACCCTTGCCGGCGGCGTCCCAGCCCTCATAGGCAAGGATGACTGGAATCTTCCAGCGGTAGATTTGGTCGTGCAGTTTGGCAAGCTTTTTCTGGTAGTGCTTGAGCGCTTCCTTGTATTCGCTGCGACCAAGCTGCTGGTCAAGGGCGACCTCTTGTAGTTTTGGCATCGGAACCAGCGGGAAGGACTGGCTGTTGGGAGAAAATTCGGGGAAGCTCTGGCTGCCGATGGTTTTTCCCTCCGCCTTGGCATCCAAAGCTGCCTGTAGGCTATCGCACAGGATGGTCAAACATTCCAGCTCAGACTGCTTGCGGTGGGTGGAGTCGATGATGTGCCACGGAGCATATGGACGGTCGGTAGCGCAGAGGTAGTCATCAAAATCGGCAAGGCACTGCTCATAGTGACGGCTCTGCCAGTGGTCGTGTCCGCTGACCCGCCAGCTGGTGTCCGGGTTTTTCAGCAGATGCTGGATGCGTTTGTGTTGCTCCTCCTGTCCGATGTGCAAAAACAGTTTGACCAACAGGTAGCCGTTGTCGCACAGCTGGCGTTCAAAGACGCAGATTTCTTCCAGACGGCGCTCGTACTCCTTGACCGAGAAGCTGCCCGACTGATACTCGCGGATGGTCTGGTCCATCCAGCCGGAATCGAGGAAGAGAAATTTGCCGTTTTCCGGGATGTTTTTCATGTGACGGTACAAAAACGGCTTGGCAAGCTCCTCGGGTGTGGGACTGGGCACCGAGATGACCTCAAAGAAGCGTGGGTCCATCGGTGCAATCATCGAAGCGATGCGGCTGCCCTTTCCGGCAGTACCCCAGCCTTCCACCAGCACAATGACCGGAAGGGCGCTCTGTTTGACCAGTAGCTGCAACTTTTCCAGTCGGGCAGCTTGCTGCTTGATTGCCTGTTTTTTCTGCTCACGGTCCAGGGGACTATCGGTAAAACAAAAGTTCTTCAAAGCGTTGGTTTGATAGAGCATAACGGGTGACCTCCTGTCAGATTGATAAGTGAAAGATAAATGAACAGCTCGATTGAAAAGAAATGGGAAATTGTTTATAATGGGGAAGAATGTAACTTTATTTTAACATGGAAGTATTGCCAAACCATATCCCTAAAACAAAACAAATTATGAATGAGGAGAAGCGGGAATGAACAGAAGAATGGCAGGGCTGGCAGCAGCGCTGATGCTGATGACCTTTGCTCCCATCCACACCCATGCGGCGTTGAGAAGGGTGCCGGAGGGGATGAAAACCGAACAGGGCGGAATGGACGACCAAAAGCAAAAAAGACAAGGAGAAGGACGAGAAGAGCTGGCAGCAGGAGATGCTGGACAGTGTCAACGCTGCCCGTAAGAAGGCGGGAGTTGCTCCTTTGGAGCTGGACAAGAAGGTCGGCAAAGCAGCACAGCTCCGCGCAAACGAGTGCAAGCAATCCTATGACCACACCCGTCCAAACGGAAAAAAATCCAAGACAGCGCTGGATGATGCAGGCGTCAGCTACTCCTGGTGGGGAGAAAATATCAACGAAAAACAGAAGACCGTACAGTCCACCATGCAGTCCTGGATGGAGTCAAAGGGTCACAAGGCGAATATCTTAAACGAAAAATACACCAAGGTCGGCTTTGGCAGAGCGAAGGATGAGAGCGGAAGCTATTACTGGGTACAGATGTTTGCCAAGACCAAATAGTTGATTTTGTTACATGAATCGGACAAGAGGAATGTCGCAAAAGATAAAAATGTGTGATTTTTTTGTCCTATAGGTGAAAAATAGGCAAAAGCGAAGCAAGAAAATTCCACGAATTTGTAAACATTTTTAAAGTTTTTCCAATTACCGATTGACACAGGGCAACTAAAATGGTAGGCTTATTTTAGTGATATAGACCCGATTGCTTTTCTAAGAAAGGTTGTGTTGGAATGAACTGTGTTAAAATTTCTGAAGCGGAATATCCATTGATGGAGTATATTTGGGAACATGCCCCAATCTCTGCCTCCGCACTGGCGGCTTATTCTCTGGATGCTTTTCACTGGAAGAAGAACACCACCTACACGGTGATTAAAAGATTGACCCTCCGCGGAGCGCTGGAGAGACAGGAGCCAGGTTTTATTGTCACCCCGCTGGTTACCAAACAGCAGGTACAGCAGTCTGAACTGGAAAATCTGTGCAACCGCATCTTTGCCGGTTCTTCGAAGGATTTTATCCTTTCGTTCATTTCCAGAGAGTCGGTCAGCGAAGAAGAATTGGCTGAGCTGAAAGCAGCAGTTCAGGAATACCATCGCTAAACGAAGCTGCTAAACAAAAAGTTTTAAAATATTGTGGGAATAACGGGTATCTGATCGCTTACAAATAAAGCCTCATCTGTCTTGGATTTTGATAAAGACAGATGAGGCTTTTTTTAATTTTCGTGTTTTTGAGGAGAAGGTGCCGGAGAGCGCCGTTTAAAAAGTACCTGCCGGACCGTGGACCACAGCGCGCCCATATTGATGACCAGCATCAGGGCAGTCAGCAATATTTCCCAGGCAATCCACCCCTTGACCTCAAAAATCATCAGAAACGCCTGCAAAAGCAGGACAGCAACATTGAAGGTCAGACGCATCGGGTGAAATTTCATCGGGATAAAACGGTGGGTGTCCAGTGCGCGCAGGACAAAAACCACTGCATAGCTTGTCAAAGTGGCAAATGCAGCACCGTTGACCTGAAAGATAGGGATAAAGAAGAGGTTGAGCAGAACGTTGAGCACAGCGCCTGCACCGGTTGTGATGAAGTTGAGCATACTCTTTTTCTCCACCATATATACGCTGCCCAAAAAGGTGGACATACAGGAGAAAATGGTCGAAATTAGCAGAAGCGGGATGTATTTCCAGGAAATGTAGTAGGAGTCGGCGACCAGCACCTTGGTGATAACTTTCGAGAACAGAATCAAGCCGGAAGCGGCGGTACACAGCAGCGCCTGGTAGCAGACAAAGACGCGGGTGAAAAACTGCGCCCGTTTTTTGGGAACATCGCTGACAGCGGACATCTGCCAGGCGTCCATGAAGATGTTGGACATCAGCACGATGACCGTCGGGATTTTGTAGGCGACGGCAAACAGACCGTTTTCGGTGGTGCCCAGAAAATAGGCAATCAGATAACGGCTTGCCATGTTGTTGATCCACCAGAAGATGGAATTGGGAATCAAAGGAATCGAGTATCGCAGCATCTCTTTGGAGGTGCGCAGGTCCAATCCACGCAGGTGCAGATACCGGTGCAGACCGGCAAGGTAGAACAAAAAGAGGGTGGAAAGGGTGTCCGCCGAAATCATTGCCAGAATATAGCCGTTGATTCCCCATTTGAGCACCACAAGGTACAGTACATTGAAGAAGATGGTGGTGGCAGTGGAGAGGATGCCATCCAAGGCGTACAGCTTGACATACCCTTTTGCCCGCACAAACTGTGAGCACAGGGAGCGCATGGAGGACATCAGCACAAAGACATAGATCATCATGGTGTTGTCGCCCAGGTAGGAGATATGACAAAGCAGCGGCTCCAGCACCAGCAGGATGCCAAATCCGCCCAGAATGGTCAGAAAGCCGGTGGTGAAGACGTCACTCTTTTTGTAGTACTTGTCCAGACCAAAGCGGATGATACCGTTGATGATGCCGCAGGAAACCAGCGGCAGCAAAAAGTTGCCCACCTGCACCATCAGGTCGACCGTGCCATATTCTGCTTCTGAGAGCACTGAGGTATACAGCGGCATCAAAAGAAACACCAGCACCTTGGAGCTGAAGGTGCCGATGGCAAAAATCAAAGTGTTTGAAATCAGTTTCCAGTATTTGTTCAAGCAAATTCTCCTGACGTAGATTGATGAAAGCAGTATACACAGCGAATCCATTATAGCATCTTTTTTCTAAAAAAGAAATGCTGCTTTTCCAAACTTTTGTGAATCGAGGGCAAAACAGCAAAAAAACAGAGAAGAATTTTGCAAAAGAAGGAGGTTTGTGCAGAAAAAGCAGTAGGAAAGAGGCGAGGAGTGTGTTATAATACTCAAAGTTGGCGGCTTGACCGTCGCTTTTGAGAAAATGCAGAAGAATATGGTTAATTTATGATAATAGAGGATGATGGCGGATGAACAACGACGAATTGCTGGAAATAACAACAGAAATCGGCTGGAGGCTGCTGCAAAGCGGCGCGGAGATCTACCGGGTGGAGGAATCCATCCGCAGGATGCTGGAAGCATACGGCTTTCCCGAGGCGGAGGTCTTTTCCATCCCTTCCTGCATCATTGTAACCATCAACGATGAAACCGGTCATGCACTGACCCGACTCAAGCGCAACCGCTCCTCCGGTCTGGATTTTGACCGCATCGACCAGCTCAACAACCTGTGCCGGCACATCTGCGCAGAAACACCGGAGCTGCCGGTCATCCAGCAGAAGCTGGCAGCAATCATGAATAAAAAGGATTACTCCTTCTGGACCAATATGTTTTTCACCGCCTCCATCTCGGCATCCTTCACCCTGTTTTACGGCGGATTTTTTCCCGACAGCATTGCTTCCTTCTTCATCGGTATCCTTTTGTTCTTATTATTGTCCCTTTTGGGAAACTTTCATACCAACAGCTTTTTCCAGAACATCTTTGGCAGTGCGCTGGTTGCAGGGTTTTCGCTGTGGACGACGGCAATGGGCTGGACTGTCCGCTATGACAAGATGATTATTGGCACGCTGATGAACCTGGTTCCGGGAATTGCCATCACCAACGTGATGAGGGACATTCTGGGCGGCGATTTGATTGCCGGCATCATCAAGCTGGTAGAGTCGCTGATGGTCGCCATCGGTATCGCGCTGGGTGCCGGTATCGCAATTTCCACCCTGCGATACTTCTTCCCCGGAATCTGATGAAAAGGAGGAGATGGGAAAATGAGTGAACATATTCCGGTATTTATCTATACCTTTTTGGCTTGCCTGTCCTTCTGTGTGATTTTTAAATTTCACAAGATTCCGCACATGATTGCAGCAGCGGCAGGCGGGATGCTCAGCTGGGTGATTTATGTCGCCTGCGGCTTTTTGGGCAACGATTTGGCACAGTATCTGATTTCCACCATCATCGTTTCCGCCTATGCCGAGGTGATGGCAAGGGTGTTCAAAGCGCCGGTCACCGGTTTTCTGACCATCGGCATCCTGCCGCTGGTGCCGGGAGGCGGTATCTATTACACGATGGAGTACTGTGTTTCCGGGCAGACCTCCCAGTTTATCGAAACCGGTATCCACACCTTTGCCATTGCCGGTGCACTGGCAGTGGGGGTTTTAATTGTTTCTTCACTGGTGCGGCTGTTCCACATGATGCACATTATCAAGAGATTTAAAAACTTGCGAGCCAAATTTGCAAAAATATAAAAGAAAGCAGGAAAGCATTTAAAGGATTCGACAAAAACTTTCCTTTTCTTTTGGTCAAAACACATATTTCTTTTTCTGTAATGGATTTTTATTTCTTCCAAAAAGCTGAAATGTTAGGAATATGTAAAATATTTAACAATAAGTTGTTGCTTTTTTTCATATTCATGGTATACTATATAATCGTATAATTAAAATACGAATTCTGTAAAAGGAATGGAGAGTTTTTGAGATGGAAGAATACATATGGCATATCAATCTGTTTGTATTTGTACTTCTGACCGTATGCTACCTGTATCAATTCGTATATGTCCTGGTTGTCCTGTTCAAAAAGGACAACACCCCACAGCAGCCTGCGGTTTTGCACCGCTTTGGCGTGGTCATTGCTGCGCGCAATGAACGGGTGGTGCTGCCGAATCTGATTCGAAGCATTCAGGAGCAGAGCTATCCCCGTGAGCTGGTGGACATCTTTGTGGTCGCGGATAACTGCACCGACGACACCGCGCAGGTCGCGCGGGAGATGGGCGCTGTGGTCTATGAGCGCTGCAATCCACAGCAGGTCGGCAAAGGATACGCACTGGATTTTGCCTTCCACCGCATTGCGCAGGATTACGGAAATCAATATCACGATGCCTTTTTGGTGTTTGATGCGGACAATCTGCTGGATGAACACTACATCGAGGAGATGAACAAGACCTTCTCGCAGGGCTATCGGGTCATCACCAGCTACCGCAACTCGAAAAACTATGCGACCAACTGGATTACCGCAGGATATTCGCTGTGGTTTCTGCGCGAGGCAAAGTATCTGAACAATGCCCGTATGATGCTGGGAACCAACTGTGCCATCTCCGGCACCGGTTTTTTGATTTCCAACGAGATTGTGCGCCGGTACGGCGGATGGAAGTTCCACCTGCTGACCGAGGACATCGAGTTTTCCATCGTCAATGCAATCGAAGGAGAAAAGATTGGCTATTGCGGAACAGCGGTGCTGTATGACGAGCAGCCGGAAACCTTCCGCCAGTCGTGGACCCAGCGGATGCGTTGGTCTAAGGGCTTTTATCAGGTCAACTGGAAGTACGGCAAGGCGTTGATTACAAATCTGTTCCACAAAAAGGAAAACACCTTTGCCTGCTACGATATGCTGATGACCATTGCTCCGGCATCGCTGGTTTCACTGACGTGTCTGGCGATGAACCTTGCTTTCCTGGTGACAGCGCTGCTCCAGCCGCACTATGTAAACACGATGGTGGTGCTGGCAGGAAAATCGGTTCTTTTTGCTTTTGTCAATTTCTACGTCATCCTCTTTGCGATGGGTGTACTGACCACCATCACCGAGTGGAAGCAGATTAAGGCGCCGGCTTACAAAAAGGTGCTGTATACCTTTACCTTCCCGGTATTTATCTTTACCTATGTTCCCATCTCGATTGTTGCACTGTTCAAAAATGTGCAGTGGACACCGATTACCCACAGCGTGGCAAAATCGGTGCAGGAGATGAAATAACTGGATTCCCGATAAAAATAAAAGGGACGAAAGAGAATTTTCTCTTTCGTCCCTTTTTTGCACCCCTTACAGGATGTCGATATGTTCACCGTTGAGTGCCTTGTTCATGCTGCGTACAGCACAGAATTTGCCGCACATCGAACAGCTGTCGTCATGTTCGGGAGAACGGTCGTCGCGGATGGCTTTTGCTGTCTGTGGGTCAATGGCACAAGCCCACTGTGCCTCCCAGTCGAGCGCACGGCGGGCATCACCCATTTTGTCGTCGATTTCCCGCGCGCCGCGCACGCCCTTGGCAATATCCGCGGCATGGGCAGCAATGCGGCTGGCGATGATACCCTGTTTGACGTCGTCGAGGTTAGGCAGAGCGAGATGCTCGGCAGGAGTGACATAGCACAGGAAGGCAGCGCCGTTCATCGCAGCGATAGCGCCTCCGATGGCAGCGGTGATGTGGTCGTAGCCGGGAGCGATGTCGGTTACCAGTGGACCCAGCACATAGAAAGGAGCGCCCATGCAGATGGTCTGCTGCACCTTCATGTTGGCAGCAATCTGGTCCATCGGAACGTGTCCGGGACCCTCCACCATGACCTGTACATCCTTTTCCCAGGCACGTTTGGTCAGCTCGCCCAGACGGACCAGCTCTTCGATCTGGCAGACGTCGGTGGCATCGGCAAGGCAGCCGGGACGGCAGGCATCGCCCAGCGAGATGGTGACGTCATACTCGCGGCAGATGTCCAGAATCTCGTCGTAGTATTCATAGAATGGATTTTCCTCGCCGGTCATGCACATCCAGGCAAAGACCAGAGAGCCGCCGCGGGAAACGATATTCATTTTGCGTTTGTGCTTGCGAATCTGGTCGATGGTCTTGCGGGTGATGCCGCAGTGCAGGGTGACAAAATCCACACCGTCTTCTGCGTGTAGACGAATCACGTCGATGAAGTCGCGCGCAGTCAGGGTGTCCAAATCCCTCTGGTAGTGGATGACGCTGTCGTAAACCGGCACAGTGCCGATCATGGCAGGACATTCTGCGGTCAGCTTGCGGCGGAAGGGCTGGGTGTTTCCGTGGCTGGACAGGTCCATGATGGCTTCTGCGCCCATTTCGATGGCAGAGTTTACCTTCTGCATCTCGACATCATAGTCCTTGCAGTCGCGGGAAACGCCCAGGTTGACGTTGATTTTAGTGCGAAGCATCGAGCCGATGCCCTCCGGGTCGATGCAGGTGTGCAGGCGGTTGGCAGGGATGACCACCTTACCGCAGGCAACCAGCGGCAAAAGCTCCTCCACACGCATCTGCTCCTTGCGAGCGACTGTCTCCAGCTCCGGGGTGATTATGCCGCGGCGGGCGGCGTCCATCTGTGTTGTGTAATTTCGTTCCATTGTTTTGTTCTCCTTTCTATTGCAGCAAGTCTTTCCTCAAAATAAAGGCATGGTCCAACGGACCGCTTCCGTGACCAAGGTCCAGCATGGCAGCAAGTGCCTGCGAGATATATTCCTTGGATTTTTGGATGGCGGTTTTTAAATCCTCTCCCAAAGCAAGGTGGGCGGCAATGGCGCTGGAAAGGGTGCAGCCGGTGCCGTGGGTGTTGGGATTTTGGATGCGCTTGCCGTAAAACCAGGTGGCTTCTCCGTCGGCATACAGCAGGTCATTTGCGTCGCTGACGCTGTGACCGCCTTTGCACAGGACTGCGCACCCACATTCCTCGCTGATGATGCGGGCAGCCTGCTGCATCTGCTGAGAGGAGTGGATTTCGATTCCCGAAAGCAGCTGTGCTTCGGGAATGTTTGGGGTGATGACCGTCGCCATAGGCAGAAGAACGCTTTTGAGCAGGCTGACTGCTTCGGAACGGGCAAGGACCGAACCGCTGGTCGCAACAACGACCGGATCGACGACGATATTTTGCGCATGATAAAAATGCAGTCGCTCCGCAATGGTGTTCACCAGCTCGGGGGAAGAAACCATCCCGATTTTGACGGCATCGGGACGGATGTCCTCAAAGACTGCGTCAATCTGCTGGGCAAGAAATTGCGGAGTGACCTCCATGATGGCTCGAACGCCGGTCGTGTTTTGCGCGGTGAGTGCGGTGATTGCCGTGGTGGCATATACACCGTTCATCGTCATGGCTTTGATGTCAGCCTGAATACCGGCGCCTGCGCTGGAATCACTTCCGGCGATGGATAATGCTGTTTTCATGGGTTATTCTCCTTTGTAGCATCATTTTTTTATAAAGCGGCAGAAGGTGGTGCCCCCAATCTGTCGCTGGTTTGGCTATTGGACGATCTGTCGGGAAAGCGCGGCAAGCTCTCGGGCAGCCTGGCAGGGGTCGGGCTGTGAAAAGATGGCGGATACCACTGCAACTCCGGCAACACCGGTGCCTTTGAGCTTGAGGATGTTGCTACAGTCGATGCCGCCGATGGCAACAACGGGCAGCTCAACCGAGGAGCAGATTTCCCGAAGGATGTCCAGCGGAAGGGTGGTGACGTTGTTTTTGGTGGAGGTGGAAAAGACAGCGCCCGCGCCCAGATAGTCCGCGCCATTTCGAAAAGCGGTGCGTGCCTCCTCAACATTGTGCGCCGAAACGCCGAGAATCATCTGTTCTCCGATGCGCTTGCGCACCTGCTGTGCATCCATGTCGTCCTGACCGATGTGGACACCGTCTGCCTGACAGCGCAGGGCAAGCTCCACATTGTCGTTGATGATGAAGGGGACCCGACGGGCGCGGCAGAGCTTGCCGATGAGCCGGGCTTGTGCAAGGAAATCGGATTCATCCAGCTGCTTTTCGCGCAGCTGCACGCAGCTGACACCGCCGTCGATGGCAGCGCAGACCTGGTCATACAGGCTGACCTGCGGGCTGGTCCATTTGCGGTCGGTGACCGCGTACAGCAGTAGGGAATTTCTATCGAATTTCATAATCAGCACCTCTTTGCAGTTGTTCGGGAGTCATACAAAAGACGGCATCAATCAAATAAGTTCGAAAGCTGGCATTGCCGTCGCCGGGCTTCATTCGCTCAAAGGCGAGCTGCCCGCACAGTCCCATAGTGCAGACGGCAGCAGCGGCGGCATCCAGCGAGGAATCGGGATTGGCTGCCAAAAAGGCGGCGGTCAGGGCGGACAGCTGGCAGCCGGCTCCGGTGATGCGGCTCATCATCGGGTGTCCGTTGTAGATGCACACCGCCTTTTTCCCATCGGTGACGATGTCCACCGGACCGGTCAGGAGGATGATGCAGCCAAGTTTTTCTGCCAACTGTCTGGCAAGCTTGATATTCTGCCCAAGCTGCTCTTTTGTGACAAGGTCACCGGGAAGCGCATCCACACCGGCGCTGGGACCGCTGGGCTGTGCCTGCTCCAATCGGGCAATCGCACGGATTTCCGAAGCGTTTGCGCGGATGGCGGTCAACTTCAGCTCTTTGAGCAGTTGTGCAACCGTCTGCCTGCGCAGGGAGGAAGCTCCAACCCCGACCGGGTCCAGCAGGACCGGGATGCCAAGCCGGTTGGCAGTTCGACCGGCATCCAGCATGGCAGGGACAAGCAGATGGTTGAGTGTGCCGATGTTGATGTTCAGCGCATCGGCAGCAGCAGTGATTTCGGCTGCCTCCTGCGGGTCGCTTGCCATGATGGGACGTGCGCCGCAGGCAAGCAGGAGATTCGCGCAGTCATTGACGGTGACAAAATTGGTGATGCTGTGAACCAGCGGGGATTTTTCCCGCAGATTGGCAAGACAGGTGGAAAGCAAAATAGCGACCTCCCTTTATCGGGCAAGCTGTGCCTGCATATTCTTTAAAACGCCTGCCCGCTGCAAGGTGTACAGCAAAATTCCAGACAGAACAGCTCCGCCGGCGGTGGACACCAAAAAGGGGATGATGTAGGCATAAAAGGCAACCTCGCCTGCGCTTTGTCCCATCAGCAGGATGGCAACCGGGTAGGCGCACAGTCCGCCCAGGATGGAGGTGCCGAACACCTCTGCCAGCAGGGTGGGCATGATTTTTTTGCATTTGGAGAAGGTGATGCCGCACAGCAGTGCGCCGAACATACTGCCGGGAAATGCCATCAAGCTGCCCAGACCCAGCAGGTTGCGCAGCAGGCTGGCGCAAAAGGCGACCCCGACCCCATACCAGGGACCCAGCAGCACCGCGCACAGGATGTTGACCATGTGCTGCACCGGCGCACATTTGCTGGCAAAGACCGGGAAGGAGAAGAGGCTGCCGACTACGGCAACTGCGCAGAAGATGCCTGCGATGGACAATTTACGGATGTTTGTTTTTTTCATTATGACCACTCCTTAATGGGTTCGACAGAGGAGCAAGGCGCCTTGGAACGCAAAAAAAACGGAGACGCCCGATTGGGTGTCTCCGTTTAAAACAGCAAGTTTGCAAACTTCCTACGGCGGCATTATCCGCATCAGGTTAAAGGGTCGAAGTTCGATTACTTCCTCTCAGCCTGCTGTACAAGCTCCCCTGTCGATTTTTGATTGTGGTATCATTATACATCTCTCCAGTGAAAAATGCAACTCTTTTTGGTCAATCTTTTTTAAAGTCGGGCAGCACGCTCATCCGAAAGCCGGATGTCAGCGGTTTTTTCCCAGCCCAAAGCTGATGGACAGGGCTTTGTTGACCTGCGACATTGCACCGGCATCCAGCGAACCCATCTTTTCGCGCAGACGGCGTTTGTCGATGGTGCGAATCTGCTCAAGCAGCACGATGGAATCTCTGGAAAGCCCGCAGCGTTTGCAGTCCAGCTCGATGTGGGTGGGCAGCTTGTTCTTATCGGTTTGGCTGGTGATGGCAGCAGCGATGACCGTTGGACTGTAGCGGTTGCCGATGTCATTTTGCACGATAAGTACCGGTCGCACACCGCCCTGCTCCGAGCCGACCACAGGACTCAGGTCCGCATAGTAAATATCTCCACGTTTCACAATGATCACACTCCGAGATTTTGTTGGATTTTGCTTCCCTGTTATTGTAACCGGCAAAGGGCGCGGTTAAACATCCCAACTGTTTTTTTATCGGTGCGGTAAGGCTCCTGCCTGCTAACAGCTTATGGAGGAAAGGGGATTTTGTGCCTGTACGCAGGAAACAAAGCGCAGCAGGCAGCATATACTGATGATTTGTATTTTGAAAGGAGATGCCCGACAGGCGGCAAAACTGGTCTTTGCAGTCCGCCTTTTGCATCGGGAGCAGGCAAAACGGCAGAAGCGGACCGGTGGAAAGATGCACCGGCATTGCCAGCGGCTGTATACGGGTGCAGCTGCTGGCAGGAAAACCGGAAAAAGTATTTAAAAAATCATCCAATTTCTGAAAATAGAGCAAACAGCATAAAAACAGGACTAAGAAAATCAAAAAGAAAGATATATTGCACAATCGAAAGGGCGAGGCTGGAAGAATCCACCGGTTGAAAAAAGAAAGTACGACATCTATAATAGCGTCAGGACACAGACGACAGGACAAAAGTAAATCAAACATTCTCAGGAGGAATTACCATGAAAAAATTTGTATCCATCTTTTTAGCAGCCTGCGCGATGTCTGCCATGAGCGTGACCGCCTTTGCACGACAGGCAGATGCCGTCAACGTGATGTCGGACGAGTCGCTCAAACTCAGTTTTGGCGAAGAAACTTTTGAACAGCTCATCCAGCCGGGTCAGAGCTACACCTATCCGCTCTACTTGGAGCAGGAGGGCGGCAAGCTGGTCCCATTGACCGACGAGCATCTGGAGGACCTGCGGCTGCGTGCAGAAACCAAAAACGGACGTTCGGTCCTCTCGTCCTTTGAGGTAGAGAAGGAAGGCGACCGCTATCAGCTGGAGGTGACCGCACAGGCAGGCTGGCCGACTGCACAGACCGAAGTGGAAGGAACGGTCAAGGCGGTCAAACGCTCCAACGGAAAAGCCGTGGGAAGCGTGCAGGCGGAGATGACCGTAGGCTATCCAACCATCCCTGATGAAGCGCTGGCAGATGTAGAGGACGGCGGCTCGGTCTTTGTTGCAGCGGACGCTCCGGTCATCACTACCAAGCAGTTTGAACAGCTGGACAAAGCTGCCGACGGCGGCAAGGTGACCTTTACCAATGGTCTGTGGAGCTATCAGGTGCGGGTTTCCGGTCAGGAATCGCTCAATCTGCTGCACAACGAGCGCGCCATCAAGGAGGTGTCCTCCAAGTTTGAGGACCAGAATTTCAAATACATCTCCTTCCCGGGCGGACCGGCATTTGATTTTACCGGCACCATGACCATCGACCTGTCGGAGGAGATGGAGGATTTTGGTGGTCAGTTCTATGTCTACCGTTATTTGCAGGGAAGACTGCACCAGCTGGATGCAACGGTCGATCTGGACGCACAGACCCTTTCCTTCCAGACCAAAAACCTGGGCAGATTTGTTATCACCGACAAGGCGATTGCAGACGGCACCCTGGTGGATGAAAGCTTTGCCGGCACCCAGCAGGCTCCTTCGGAGAACACCAACCAGAATAACCAGAGCAGCCAGAGTGGCAGTCAAAATGACGGTCAGAATGGCTCTTATTCCGAAAATCAGGACTACCAGGCAGGCGGTGCGGAGAAGGGAAACCCGGACACCGGAGCCGAGGACCATCTGGCACTGGCAGCAGCGGCAGCAGTTGTGTCCGCACTGGCAGCGAGCATCATTTCCAAAAAAAGATAAAATTGATTTCCCGTTTACCATTTGATAGAAAATCCATCCTGTGAGAGATGCCGTCTTCCGGCTGCGCTGCAAAGCCAAAACCGGAAGGCGGCGTTTCTCTGTTTGTTTGACAGCCGGGAAATTCTGCCGTTTACTTTCAAGTCGCTGTTGACAGAAAAGGGGAAACCTTTTATAATGAAATTGTCTGGAACTTCGGCAATTTTTACTGAGGGGAAGGTCTTTACTACCATTGTTTTGTTCAGATTATGATAAAATACCGGAAAGGAAGATTCTTATGGCTTTAGAGCACGTACAGGAATTATTCGACTTTATTCAGCAGTCCCCAAGCTGTTTTCATGTCATCGAAAATGTAAAAAAACAGCTGACCGAGCAGGGCTTTGAGGAGCTGTGCGAAAACAAAAACTGGCAGATTAAAGAGGGCGGAAAATACTTTGTGACCCGCAATCTTTCCTCTGTCATCGCATTCAAGGTTCCAACCAAAGATTTCAAATCCTTCCACATCGTTGCCAGCCACAGCGATTCCCCGACCTTCAAGATCAAAGATCACCCGGAGCAGATGGTCAAGGGCAAATATGTTCAGCTGAACACCGAGCGCTACGGCGGCATGATTTATTCCACCTGGTTTGACCGTCCGCTGTCGATTGCCGGTCGTGCGCTGGTCAAGACCGAAACCGGTGTTGCAACTAAACTGCTCAACATCGACCGCGACCTGCTGGTCATCCCAAATCTGGCTGTCCACATGGACCGCACCGTCAACGACGGTATGAAATACAACCCACAGGTCAACCTCCTGCCGCTGTACGGCGATGCTGCTTCCAAGGACACCTTCAATAAGCTGGTTGCAGAGGCTTGCGGAACCGCAGAGGAGAACATCATCTCCACCGACCTGTTCCTGTACAACCGCACCGCTCCTACTGTATGGGGTGCGCACAACGAGTATATGTCCTGTGCAAAACTGGACGACCTGGAATGTGCATTCTCCTCTCTGAAGGCATTCCTGAAGGGAGAAAACAGCCAGAGCATATCGGTCTGCGCCATCTTTGACAACGAAGAGGTTGGCAGCAGCACCAAGCAGGGCGCAAACTCCACCTTTATGTATGACATTCTGCACCGCATCAATGAAAACCTGGGACGCACCGAGGAGCAGTATCACACCGCAGTTGCTTCCAGCTTCATGCTGTCGGCAGACAACGCACACGCACTGCATCCAAACCATCCGGCAATCTCCGACCCGACCAACCCGGTTTATCTCAACGAGGGTATCGTAATTAAACACAACGCAAACCAGAAGTACACCACCGACGCAGTTTCTTCGGCAATCTTCCAGAAGATGTGCGAAGAAAAGAACGTACCGTACCAGCACTTTGTCAACCGTTCGGACGTTGCAGGCGGTTCTACTCTGGGCAACATTGCAAACACCCACGTTTCCCTCAACACTGTGGACATCGGTATGGCGCAGCTGGCAATGCATTCCAGCTATGAAACAGCCGGCGTGCTTGACCTCGATTATATGATCGCAGGCATGGAAGCGTTCTACAACAGCGCAGTTGTAGCACAGTGCGACGGCGCATACGACATCCTGTAATCTGTAAAAATTTTCAGTAAAAAAAGGACATCTCCGAATAGGAGATGTCCTTTTTGTGTGTTTTGTTATGCGCTTTGGTCGGTGTAAATCTCGTTGCTGGAAAAGGTGTGTTCCTCTCCTAAAACAGCGTAGACCGGCGGTTGTGTTTGCCAGTGGGAGATAGCTTCATCAAATTTTTTCAGCATTTTTTCGCGGTCCTGCGGCAGGGTTCCGCGCACACGGACCTTGAGCATATCGTGCATTCCATCGTAGTGCAGACCGGGGACCTGAAGCAGGGAAACCAGCAGACGGTCCTCCATCAGATTTTCCAGTTCGCTGGCAGGAGTAAAGCGTCCTGCCTGGTAATCACGGAAGAGCGGCGCGCGCCGGTTGAGGAAAAGAGAAAAGTTGATGATGCGTTCCGGTTGGGTGCGGTTAAAAAACAGGGCGGTCTGCTGTGCATTTTCCGTTCCTCTGCCCGCTCCGGCAATGCCGGTCATGATGTGGGCGTTGAAAATCATGCCGGCGTTTTTCATCCGTTCGATTTGACAGTACGCCTGTTGGAGGTTGTGGTCCTTCTTGGTAAAGGAAAGCACATCGTCCAGCCCGCTTTCGATGCCAAGATAGAGCCTACGCACCCCCTGGTCGTACAACAGCCGCAGTTCCTCGTCCGACTTTTGGCTGATGTTGGTGACGGTGGCATCCATATTGACCATCCGGCAGCCGGGAAAGTAGCGGTGTATCAGCTCCAGGATGTGCAGCAGATGGTCGGTTTCCATGCCAAAGGCGTTGCCGTCGCCCAAAAAGATCTGCACCGGATTGCCTCCTGCTGCGCTGACCCGCTTGAGCTCCTGCTCCACCTGTTCTATGGGCAGGGGTCTGTAACGAAGGTGCTTGAACAGCGTGCAGAAGGTACAGCGATTGTAAGAGCAGCCTACCGCTACGGGAAGCATATAAGAGGAGCGCTCCATCGGCGGACGGCAGATTTGACCTTCATATTCCATACAAAATCCCCCTTGATTGATTCGATACGGCAGGGACCATCTCCTGTTGATGGTTCCTGATATTATTTTATCATGGATGGTGAAGCAGTACAAGCGAGGGAAAATAGAAAAAATCAATCGGAATTTTTGGAGGATAAAAAAATCCCCGAGTCGCAGACTCGGGGATTAGGATGATTTTACGGTTTGATTTTGCGGCATTCCAGATAGAAACGTTTGTCTGCTGCGGTACCCATCGAGAAGGTCTTGCGCGGCAGGGCGCCGTCAATCAGGATGGTTTCAAACAGCGACTGCTTTGGAATTGGCGGGAAGAGGATGCCGATGTTGTCCACCTGGGCTGCCAGCTTGCGCACGATGGTTTCCCCATGGACATAGTCCACCTTGCCGGAAAATTCGCGGATATAGTGGTCGATAAAATTCTGTACGGTGCCGGTGACCACGTTGGAGGATGGGTCGGCAATCCAGATGCGGGTGGTTTCGTTGCCGATGACGCAGTCAAAATACTGCTGACCTTCCTGCGGCGTGAAGGAGATGCGGTGCATCCGGCTGAGCTGATGCAGGAAGTTTGCGGTATCTACGCCGAACACCATTCGGTTGATCGGCTCAAAATCGAAGGATGGGTCGTTGAGGTTGACAATCTCTGCTAAGGTGTAGCGTGCAGGATGATTTTGCAGTTTCTGCGGGGAGAGGGTGCGCTTGAGGTTGTCATAGTGCAGCTTGGCAGTTGCCAGCGAGTTGTTGCCGTCGCCTACTGCATAGACCAGGATGCCCTTGTCGGTGATGCCGTATTTTTCTTCCATCCAGTCGATGTTGGCAAGGGAAGAAAGTGTGCGGTCGATGTGCTCGGACTGCTGCGGGGTAACCAGATAGCCGCTGATGCTGCCGCTGTCCTTCATCAAATCGAAGGAGTACAGCTGCTGCATCTGCTGGGTCTGCTGCTCGAGCGGAGCAAAGACGGCATTTTCACGGTCGTCAATCAGCAGCATGGTGTGGGACACCTCGAGCGGAGCGACATCGCGGATGTTCAGTCTTGGCTCGATAAGGTTTTGGATGACCCCTTCGGTCGCACGGACAGTGGTGCGGGAGCCGGGATTGAATTCATACTGCTCCAGATCGATGACGCCGATCAGTCCGCAGCGGACCTTGCCGTTGGAAAGGATACGGCGGGTGTAGATGTAATCGTGTACCTCGCTGAACAGATGTCGGCGCAGGTAGGTGCGCATGGCGCGGTTAACGGAGGCAATGTGCTGCTCCAGGTCGGTGCTGGTGAAGTCGATTTCCGGCACCATCATGTTTAAGGTGGAAGGTTTGGTTCCCACAAACTTTTCCACCTCGCGCCAATACTGCGGCTGGGAGGTGTACTGGTCACAAGCAATGACACTCCACGCAGTCATATTTTCAACATTGGGGACCAGAATGTCACCTTTTGAGAAACCGGTATTATTCACAGCACTTCCTCCTGTATGATAAAGATTGATTCACGGTAAATTTGCTTAAACGGATTATCTTGATTTGGTAAAATTCACATCTATACTGTAATCATATCACAAACTGTGCAAAAATTCCAGCACAAACTGACACTTTTTCTGAAAAGCAGAACAAAAATGAACGTTTTTACCAGACTTGCCGGAAAAGTTGGAGAATATACTATAATTTTGACGAAAAATTCGTTTAAGATGCAAAATGTTCTCATAGAAACTGTATACTACAAAAAAGGAAATCAGTACAATAATACCATATTTCAAAAAGAAAACAAGAGGAAAACTGCCGAAGCAACGATACAATTTAAAATAACTTTTTCTTATTATAAAATCAGCTCGCTGACATCGGTGACCTTTGCCCTGCCCAGCAGGTCGCGGCGGTGATAATCAAACAGCATGGCACACAGCCGCGGCTGACGGGTTTGCGGGTCAAAGGAGAATACCTGAAGGTGCGCCTGACGGCTGTGCTGAAAGAAGTTTTCTTCTCCGAACAGGCAGCGCAGCTGTGCTTCGTTACGAAACAGCGCGCGAATTGCTTCGCGGTAGGGTAGGTTTGCCTGGGTGGTGACCCGTTCGGGCAGCTTTTGCGGCTTGGTGTGCAGGCACAGGTCGAACAGGCACAGGTCGTGCAGCAGTCCCTCCTGTTCGGCGCGCTCAGGGTAGCGGGAAAAATAGTAATCCCAAAGGGTGGTACAGCGCTCGGCAATTCCCTGTGGAATCAGATGCAGCTGATGCTCTACCTTCCAGGCGCCAAAATCCAGGAAGAAGGAGAAGGGAGAAGCCTCCTGCGAGAGCATCCATTCGATTTGATTGCCGAACAGTCCGCTGTTGTAGTAGTCCTCCACCACCGACTCCATCTCTTTGAGCTGGAGCAGCTGCGGATAATCGAGCCATCGGGTGCGGATGAAGGTAAAGGGCGGACGGCGGCTGTACTCCAGCCCATACTCCGGTGCCTTCTGTTCCATCAGCGAGCCTTTGAGTACCTTTAAAAATCCAAGCTGCATCTGCTGCGGGCGAATCTGCATGACGGTGTCGAAGCTGCGTCCAAAGCTCTCCAAATCCTCATACGGCAGACCGGCAATCAGGTCGAGGTGCAGGTGGATGTTTTTGGGCTTGTCCAGCTGGCGGCAGATGGCAAGAAGTCGTTCGGTGTCGGTAGTGCGGCGAATCTCACGGATGGTATCGGGGTTGGTAGACTGCACGCCGATTTCAAACTGGAACAGTCCCTGCCGCACGGTGGAAAGAAAGTCGATCATCTCCTGGTCAATCAGATGGGCGGTCAGCTCAAAGTGGAAGTTGGTGACCCCGTTGTCGTGCTCGGCAAGATAGCGCCAGATTGCCATTGCGTGCTCTTTGGAGCAGTTGAAGGTGCGGTCCACAAATTTGACCTGCTGTACTCTGGCATCCAGAAAGCGTTGGAGGCGCTGGAAGGTCAATTCCAAAGGAAGATAGCGCACCCTGCCGGCAACCGAGGACAGGCAGTAGCTGCAACGGAAGGGACAGCCGCGAATCGACTCGAAGTAGAGGATGCGCCCGCTAAGCTGGTCGATGTCGGGATAGGGAAAGGGCAGTTGCGCCATGTCCATCAGCTCGGCGGCAGGATTGCTTTGGATCGTTCCGTTTTTATCCCGCCAGCACAGCGAGTGTACCTGCTCGATGGGCAGCTCTCCATTGAGAAAGCGCAGGTATTCCAAAAAGGCGGTTTCCCCCTCTCCGCACAATACGCCGTCCAAGGCAGGCTGCTCCTGCAAAAGCTGTGCGCTGTTGTAGCTGACCTCGGGACCACCGGCTAGGATGATGGTCTGCGGGTAGATGCGGCGGTACTCCTCAGCAAGCTCCATCATCATGCCGATGTTCCAGATGTAGCAGGACAGCAACAGGACGTCCGGCGAGCGGCGGTAGACCTCCTCAAGGATGTCGGGAAGATGCTGGTTGATGGTGTATTCGGCAATTTCACAGCCGTAGCCGTACTGTGCGGCATATTCCTTCAGGTAGCGGACAGCCAGATTGGTATGGATGTATTTGGAATTGAGGGCGGTAAGCAGGACCTTCATATTGTATGAGCCTTCCTTTCTATGGAGCAAAAGATAACATCAAATAAGAATATCATACCACAATCCTTGGCAAATGAAAACGGAGCAGAAACGTTTGCTGATTAAAAAGACCGGGAAATGGAAAGAATAACGGCAGCATGATGCGAAGGAGGCTTTTTGGATTGATGAGAAGGGCAAACATCGGATTGTACACCGACCGGATGGTGCTGTCGGTGCAGGAAAGCGTGCAGGAAGGAAGCTACTGCCTGTTGAGAAGGCAGGTGCAAGAGGATTTTTTGAATGAACAGGGCAGTCTGGATGTGGACAAAACCGTGCAGGCAGCAGAAGGGCTGGCGCAGCTGGCACAGCAGCTGTTTTGCAGCAGCACGACCCTCTGGGGATATGGGGTGCTGCGCTATGAAGAGGGCTGTCGGCAGAGATTGGAGCAGCGTTTGCCGGCAGGGATGCAGCTGCGTGCGGCTTGTGGCGGCAGGCAGGCAAGGGCGGCAGCAAGCGTCTTACAGGTGCAGTCCAGGCAGCCAATCACAATCGGCGCACACAGCGGGGATTTGAGCACCCAGCTGTTTTACCCGGGGCAGCCGGACGGCGCCGAGTGGTACAGCGTCCCGCTGGGATGGAGGGTGCTGTGGGAGCGCTGCTCCAAGCTGGTGGGCGACCGGACAGAGCAGGAAAATCTGTGTCAGCTGGCAGTACAAATCTTGCGCGAAGGAGCAGCCGGCAGACCGGCAGGCGAAGAGAGGCTGTGCATCGGCGGGCTGGACAGCCTGCGCCGGTTTGCCCTGTGTGTCAGTGCAAATGCCAGCAGTCTCCAGGAGGTGACCCTCGACCGGGAAATTCTGTTTGAATTAGAGCGGCTGCTGCGAAATCCTTCCCTGCACTGGCTGAGCGCCCTGCACGCTGCCGACGAGGTGTTCCCGCAGCGGGTATTTTACCAGATGGTCCTGCTGGAAGCGCTGCTGGAGCAGGTGGGTGCAAAACAGGCAGCGCTGTACAAGGTGTGCATCGAGGATGAAATCGCACGGGAGACAGATGGAGTACAGGAAGAAAGAAAAGCGGACAGCAACCGACAGCTTTTGGGGTGATGTTGGCAGTTGAATTGTAAAGATACTCTGAAATTTTTTCCTTTTTCAGCGGGAAAGCGGCATGATGACTTGACATTTTTGAGCAATACTGTTATAGTGGTGCTACAATAATAGGAGTGCAGGGAGGTGAGAAGGCAGATGAACGAAAATACGCAGGCAGAACGACGACCGCTTGAGGAAGGCAGCCGTGTGGGAGAGTATCGCATTGTGCGCTGTCTTGGAAGCAATGGAGAGGGGATTTTCTATCTTGCACAGGATTGCATCGTAGGGGATGTGGTGCAGCTTCAGGAATTTTTCCCTGCGGGTATTGCCTGCCGCTGTGATGATGCGGATGCTCTGCAGCCTTTGGCAGGACACGCAACCGAGTTCAAATATTTTCGTGCCTCCTTTCAGGACCTCTACCGCATTTTGCAGCAGGAAAAGGAGAACAGCTGCCTTATCCCCATTGTTCAGTTGTTTGAGCAGAATGCCACCGTTTATGTGGCAAGCGAGCATCTGCAAGTCAGCACCCTTGAGGAGACACTCAGACAATCAGGCGGATGTCAGTGCTGGTGCCGTGCGAAAAAATACCTGCTGCCGTTGTACAACAGCCTTTCTTCCCTGCATAAAAAAGGAATCACCCATCAGGGCATCAGCCCGGAAAATATCCTGCTGGATGAAGAAAACCGCGTTTACTGGCGCGGATTTTCTCTGTTGGAGATGCGCACTGCGACCGGAGAGATGGAGCCGCAGTTGTTTGCCGGATACAGCGCACCGGAGCAATACCAGCCGGAAAGCTGGCGCGGCGGCTGGACCGACCTGTACTCGATCGCAGCGGTGACCTACCGGGTATTGACCGGTGTTGTAGTGCCAGATGCGGCTGTTCGTCAGCAGCAGGATCGGCTGATGGAGCCAATCTTGCTGGATGAAAGGATTCCGCAGAATATTTCGGATGCTTTGTATCGGGCGCTCTCCTTAAAGCCGGAAGAGCGGTTTGACAGTATGGATGCTTTTATTGCTGCCATGCTGGAGGAGACCACTTCCAACACGGCAGTTTTTACGGTGGAGCAGCCGACTTTGACCGACCGAACCGTTCATCTGGATACGGTACACTTTCAGCCGCAGGAGTCCACAGCGGTGTTGCCTCTAAAGGAGGAGCTGCTTGAGGAAAAATCCCGCCAGCATCAGCCGCAGGAAAAACCACGGATGAAAAAGGGAAGTGTCTATCTGGTGGTCACCATGGCGGCAACCTTGCTGGTGCTGGCGCTGGGGACACCCAGACTCATCCGTGCAATCAGCGGCAACTGGAATCAAGCCTCTGAGCCGGCTTCTCAGCAGGAGCAGAATGTGCAGATTTCCTCGGGAGCCGAACAGCAGCAACATAAGGTGGATAATTTTATCGGCAAAAAAGCCTCGGAGGTGCTTGCCTCCGACCAGTTTGAGCCATGGTACTACTTTGAAACGGTGGAACAGTACAGCGAGGAATTTGCAAAGGGTGTGGTTGCCAATCAGTCGATCCAGTCGGGAACCACCATCGGGCGCAAGACCACCATCACCTTATATGTCAGCAAAGGCTCTGCAAGCGAACCGTTGCCGCAGCTAGTGGGAAAGACACCGGAGGAGGCAATCGCAATCCTTGGAGAGATGAACAAACAGTATAAAATCATCAATGGCTCCAGCCAGGCGGTGGACGAGGGGAAAATCTTTCGCACCGACCCGCAGGCAGGGACACAGATGAAAAAGGACAGCAGCGATGTTGTACTGCTGTATGTGGCGCAAGATGCGCAGGAGCAACAAAAAGAGGAGGATAGCTCCGACAGTCGGGATAACAAAACAGATGGCACCACCGGCGAAGGCGGACGAAAGGTGCTGCGAAAATGGGAAAACTAGCAAACAATCAGGGAAGCGGCGTTTAAATGCCCTTCCCTTTTTCTTTTTTGCGAAGGTTTTGTGAAAGCTTGGAAGAGCGGCGTTGAAATCATCGGGAAATTGTGATAAAATAGTCCACAAACAGCCTGCGGCATCGCGCGGGCAACTTGAGAAGGGAAAGGATTTTTGCGATGAAATTAGGTTTTTCGACAATCGGCTGTCCGCAATGGGATTGGGCTGAGATACTGGGGACTGCAAAGGATATGGGAATCGACGGTCTGGAGATTCGCGGAGTGGAAGATGAGATCGACCCGATGAAAATTACCATCTTTGATGCAGAGCACCTAGAAAAGACCCGCACACAACTGGCACAGGCGGGCATTGAAATCGCAATGATTGCTTCCTCGGTCGTGTTGGGAGACCCGATGGGCAGCCGGGAAGGGGAACAGCAGATGGTGCAGGCAAAAAATCAAATTGACTTTGCCTCCCAAAACGGCATCCCGTTTGTTCGGGTTCTGCTGACCCTCGACCCAAATCCGGTACCGGCAGATTTGCCTGCGGCAAAAGAGCGGTATGAACAGCTGTGCAGCTATGCGGCGAACAAAAATGTTCGGGTGCTGGTGGAAAGCTGCGGTTTGCTTTCCGATTCGGCGAAGTTGGCAACCTTTATTGCCGATGCCTGCCCGGAGAGCCGCGGCGTGCTGTGGGATATTCAGCATCCATTCCGCAACTGCGCAGAAAAACCAAAGCAGACGGTAGCAAACCTGGGAAAAGAAATCCGTTATGTCCAGGTCAAGGATTCGGTGGTTGATGACAATGGGGAAATCGAATACCGCATGATGGGTCTGGGCGATGTGCCGGTGTACGATGCGGTCAAACAGCTGTACCAGATGTGGGATATGAAGGCTACCTAACACTGGAGTGGCTCAAGCGCTGGAGGCCGGAACTGCGGGACCCGGATGTAATCTTCTACCATTTCCAGACCTACATGGAGA
>SAMEA3387468__coassemble_2467_pt1 | contig 15703 bp, 16 predicted proteins | sample SAMEA3387468__metabat2_high_PE_046 | metagenome-assembled genome bin SAMEA3387468 (sample SAMEA3387468) | Felis catus | biome: Faeces | place: United Kingdom | collected 2012
CTATTGTTGTTTTTTCAGTTTTTTGCCGGTGATGTTTGCCGCAAGGTTAATCAGCAGAGTCAGCACCATCAGGATGCAGGCGATGGCAAATGCGACCGCTGTCTCACCGCGCTCGTTGGCATAGACATACAAGGCTACTGTCAGCGAAGCGGAGGAGGATTGCAGCGATTCAAAGAATCCGTTGAGCACCAGTCCAAAGCCGGCGGTGAACAGCAGAGCTGCCGACTCACCAACGATACGTCCGATAGCAAGGATGCAGCCGGTGACGATGCCGTCCACTGCATTTGGCAGAACGACGGTGCGAATCATATGCCATTTACCAGCGCCCAGACCCAGCGCACCCTCTCGATAGGACTGCGGAACGGTTTTTAAACTCTCCTGGGTGGTGCGCACGATGGTCGGAAGGATCATGACCACCAGCGTCAATCCGCCCGCCAGGATGCCCTGTTTGAGTCCCAGCAGCTGGATAAAGAACAGCATACCCACCAAACCAAAGATGATGGACGGGATGCCGGTCAAAATCTCGGTGGCAAATTCAATGGCTGCAACCAGCTTGCGGTTTTTGGCATACTCGGTCAGGTAGATGGCTGCACCGACTCCCAGCGGAAGCACCACAATCATCGACAGAAAGATGATGTACAGGGTGTTCAAAATATTCGGCAGGATGCCGATGGTGTTGTTGCGGTAGCTGCTCTGGGTGCTCAAAAGCTCCCAGCTGATACTGCCTGCGCCGCGGTAAAAGATATAGCCAATCAAAAAGACCAGCAGCGCACAGGTAACACCCGCACATAGGTACATCAAACCCTTGAGAATGCGGTCATAGACCTTGCGTCGAAGTGCAAGTTCTTTCATCAATTAGGCACCTTCCTTTTTATTCTTGATAAAGACATTGAGTACAACGTTGATCAGCATGATGAACAGGAACAGCACCAAACCAATCGAGAACAGCGCCTGACGCTGCAACGAACCTGCCGCTGCATAGGACATCTCGGAGGCGATGGCGGTGGTGAGAAAACGCACCGAGGTGAACAGTCCCGGCATATTTGCCACGTTACCCGATACCATAATGATTGCCATTGCTTCGCCGATTGCTCTGCCGACACCCAGCACCACCGCTGTTGCAACGCCGCTGCGTGCCGCAGGCAGGCTGACCTTGAAGATAGTTTCAATCTTGGTGGCTCCCAGTGCCAGTGATGCCTCCTCATATTCCTTTGGAACGGCATTGAGGGCATTTTCCGACACATTGATGATAGATGGCAGAATCATGATAGCAAGCACGATGATGGCTGCCAGCAGCGAAGCGCCGGAGGAAAGGTCAAACAGGTTGCGGATAGCCGGAACCAGCACAATCATGCCGACCAGACCATAGACGACCGACGGAATACCCGCCAGCAGTTCAACTGCCGTGTGGATAAGAGCTGCCACCTTGGGCGGCGCACACTTGGAAAGATAGATGGCGGTCATCAAGCCAATCGGAACACCGACCAGCACGGCACCTGCGGTGCCATAGACAGAGGTCAGGATGAAGGGAAGAATACCGTATGCCGGATCGGTTTTATTGGTCGGCGCCCAGCGCTGTCCGAACAGGAAATCCACCAGACCCACCTCTCGGATAGCAGGGATGCCGGATATGATGAGATAAATGCTAATCAGCAGAACGAATGCTACTGCGACAATCCCACACAAAAGGAAGAGGATGTGCATGGTCATTTCCATCGCTTCTCGAATATTTTTGTGTCTGGGATTGTTTCTTCTGGACTGCTGTCCTTCCGAGTCAGTCGGGGAAACTGCGGCGTAGGGAATATTTGCTTGTATTTGCTCTTGCATAGTTGATGCTCCTTCCCTGTTCGGGCGGCGTTATTTTTTACTCGAATACAGCCTGCTGAATGTTCAGCAGGCTGTATCTTCTGCTATTCTTTAAGGGATTACTCTGCTGCCGGTACTGCACCAGCTTCACGGATGAGGTCATCTGCGTCATCAGAGGTTGCGAATTCCATGAATGCCTGAGCTGCCGGGCTGAGTTCGGATGCACCGTTGGTTACCATCAGGAATGGACGCTGAATCTTGTAGCTACCGTTCTGGACGTTCTCTTCGGTGCATTCTACACCGCCAACGGTGAGGGCTTTGATGCCTTCCTGACCTTCTACTGCGGACAGAGAAGCGTAACCGATTGCGCTTGGGTTGCTCTTAACAGCCTCGATGACTGCGCCGGTGGAGGTCAGTTCCTGGGAGAGTTTGCAGGAATCTGCGGTGCCGGTAATCGATTCAAAACCATCTCTGGTGCCGGAGCCTGCTTCACGTCCGATGCAAGCAACTTCACCTGCATCGCCGCCGACTGCGCTCCAGTCAGCTGCACCGGTAAACAGCTGTGCAATCTGTTCTACGCTCAGGTCGTTAACCGGGTTTTCTGCATTGACGATGATTGCGATACCGTCAAGTGCTACGGTGGTACCATTCAGACCTGCGCTGCTTTCTTCATCCTTCAAAGCGCGGGAGGAAAGACCGATGTCTGCCGAACCGTTGGATGCTGCTTCGATGCCGGTACCGGAACCGGTTGGGTCATAGGTAACGCTTACATCTGGATTTTTTGCCATGAACTCTTCAGAAAGGATACCGATTACCTTTTCCATCGAAGTGGAACCGTTGGTGGAAACGCTGCCGCTCAGGCTGCTGGTTTCCGGCTGTTTGCTTTCTTCGGTCTGGGTTGTGGTCTCAGTTTTCGGTTCAGTTGTATTCTCGTTGGTTGCCGGTGCGCTTTCGCCGCCGCATGCTGCCATGCTCATTACCATCATTCCTGCAAGTACTGCTGCTAATACTTTTTTGTAAATCATTTTTACAATCTCCTTACTTAGCTGTTTTCTTTTGTTTTTGTCTTTTTTCTCTTGGACTGATTACAGTATACGGGATGTGCGTAAAATCTAAAATCAGGGTTTTGTTAAAGCTGTGTAAAATAGGCTCTTTTCCTTTGTACAAATCTCTCTGTTTCCTGCTCTATTTCCTGTTGCATCCGTCCAAGGATTGCAAAATCTTTTGTACAGCAAATTTTGCATAGCAAAAAAGGCAACGCTCCCAATCTATCTGTATCGGAAGCGCTGCCTTTGATAATTATGATATGTAGACAAGTCATCAAGGGGGTCATCTCTCCCCAACCGGTTTACCGACTGTCGATAAAAGCAAGCCGAGCAAAGACCTTGTACTGGGTTTTCAGTCGTCGATCCTTTTCCCGCAATGCGGGCAGAAGCTGGCGCTGATTTTGCCCAGCATCCTGCCACAGTAGGGGCACCTGTAAAAAAGAAGATTTGGAATGATGGAGGACAGGGCAATCACTGCACCGACCGCCCAAAGGATTGGAATAAAATAGCCGAACAGCATCACCACAACTCCAACGAGTGCTAAAAGGATTACCAGTTTTTCTGCTGCTTTAGGTTTCATATTCTTTCCTCCTTTTAAAAACTTCTGTATTTATCAAAATGATAGCATAAATTCAGCTTCTTTTCAACTTCCGTCTTCTTTGCTCGAAAAGAAAGGTGTCCGCTTTCCTTTCTGCCAAATCCTTTGGTGATTCTATCAAAAAATTCCGGCAGAAAACGGTATAAAAAGACAAAAACAATTTCTTTTATGAATAACAATTCATTCGAACAGTAAATATATGAATAGCCCGACCGATTGACACCGAATCGGATAGGGTATATACTTTAATTTAGCTGAATACTATCAAAAAAAGCGATTTCAGGAGGTTTACGGAATATGTATCAGTTTGACACCCCATACAACAGAAAAGGAACCAACTGTACCAAATGGGACATCTTCACCGACGAGGAGATGCTTCCAATGTGGATTGCGGACATGGACTTTGAAGCTCCTGCTCCAATCTACGAAGCTTTTGAAAAACGTGCTGCTCACCACGTTTATGCGTACAGCCGTCTGAGCAACGAGTACTATCAGGCTGTCATCGACTGGATGCAGCGCCGTCATCAGTTCCACGTTGAAAAAGACTGGATCGTCTTTACTCCGGGTGTTGTCGTTGCTTTGACCCTGGGCGTACAGGCTGTCACCGAGCCGGGCGAAGAGGTCATGATCCTTTCCCCTGTTTACGGTCCGTTCCGCGGTGCTACCACCGCTTGCGGCAGAAAGCTGATCGAAAGTCCGCTGGTCAACAACGACGGTTACTACACCATCGACTTTGAGGACATGGAAAAGCGTGTAACTCCAAACACCAAAGCCTTCATGCTGTGCAGCCCGCACAACCCGGTCGGTCGTGTATGGACCCGCGAAGAGCTGGAAGGCATTGCAAACTTCTGCCTCAAACATAACCTGTATCTGATTGCAGACGAAATCCACAACGACCTTATCTTTAAAGACCACATCGTGATGAACAAGATTTCCGAGCAGCTGGCTGAACACACCATCCTGTGTACCGCTCCCAGCAAGACCTTCAACCTGGCAGGTCTTCAGGCTTCCAACATCATCATCCAGAATGAAGAGCTGCGCAACAAATTTAAACAGCTGCTCAACAACCTGCACATCGGCGGCTGCAACGTCTTTGTTGATTCGGTTGTCATTGCTGCATACACCCAGTGCGACCAGTGGCTGGATGAACTGAACGCTTACATCAAGTCCAACATGGACTACTTCAGCGAGCAGGTCAATGCCATCGCTCCTCTGAAGATGTGGAATCCAGAAGGCACCTATCTGGCATGGGTAGACTGCCGTGGTCTGAACATGACCGACGAACAGCTGAGCGCCTTCTTTAAGGAGCACCACATGATGTTCAACGGCGGCACCTTCTTCGGTCCAGAAGGCAGCGGATTCACCCGCGTCAACCTGGCTTGCCCACGCTGCTATGTAGAAGAAGCGGTAAAACGTCTGAAAGCAGCAGTCGCTTCCCTGTCTAAGTAGGATTTTTCAAAACAACGGCAAATAAAAAGCTCCGAAAGGCTCAACGCCTTTCGGAGCTTTTTTGATGAGAAGAAGGTCCTTTTGGAATCGTCCGCAGTCTACCCGCAGTATGTACGGCGCTGCATCCAAAGAAACAGCGCCTGCCTGCTGCCGGTCAACGGCAGAAGCGTGTGGTACAGCGGATTCGATTATAGCCCTGACAATGATTGCAGCTACCACAACTCTGGTTGCAGCTATTCTGGCTGCATCCGTCGTTACAGCTGCAATGGCAATGACAATGGCAGGTGCAACCGCCACAATCACAGCCGTTGCCGGAATCATCGCAGCTTTCTTCCTCTATAAACACCGGCACACTGACATAATATGGATACCTTGGGTAACCGCTGGTAACACGGTAGCCTGCCGGAAAGAAGTCGGAAAGCGAATGGTTGGACTGGGACGCCTGGCTGGACTGGGTGCAGGAATTACAACAACTCATTTGAAAAAACCTCCTTCATCATCAGCAGAAGGGGGTCGCTGCCTCCCTCCTACACCACCATCCTATGCCTTTGGAGGACCTTAGGTTCCTGCAACAGAAAAATTATTCGCGCAGGGTAGCGGTCATGCGGTTTGGAGAGAGCAGCAGCTCCAGAGCGTTGCAGATGTCGGTGACCAGAACGTCCGCCTGCATTGCCGATTTAGTGTATGCACCCTCGTTGCCGATGACAGCAATGGAGAATACGCTGACCGGAAATACCTGGATGTCGTTTTTGCCGTTGCCGATGCTGGCGGTGCGTTCGCAGCCCAGACTCTGGCACAGGCAGCGTTTGTCCCTTGCAACGGTGTCGCTATCGAAGATTTTCACTTCTACCGGCAGTTTTGCGCACTCTTCCATTACAGTACCGTTGGTATCAGCGGTAACGATGTAGATGGTAACGCCCTGGTCATGGATTTTTTCCAGCAGTTCTTTGACGCCGTCCAGCACTCTGCCATCTTTTGCAATGGTACCGTTGAAGTCCAGAATCAGGTTTTCGATTGCCAATTCGCCCCAACCGGGGATCTGTGTTTTGATCATACAAAACAACTCCTTTTCTATAATCTATCTTTAGCATAGCATCTTTACAAAAAATGTAAAATTGATTTTTTCGATAACATTCACCTTATTTATCAATTTATCTATCTTTTTCTAGTAACAAGTCATGCGTCATAGAGGAAGCATAAAAATTTTTGTCGCACCCTTGACTTTCCTGGCGCAGTATAGTATGCTTATTTATCAGAAAATCCCCTTTAAATACAGCACCGAGAGGCTGGAAAGGGCGTTGATATTCCTTGTGCAATGCTGCCCTTCTGCCCTGTTTTGGTGCGAAGGGCTTTTGTTTTATCTACATTTTCGGGAGGTCATCGTATGCGTCATTTAATCGATCCTATGGATCTTACCGTTGAGGAAATCGACCAGCTGCTTGCGGTAGGAGACGACATCATCCAGAATCCGGCAAAATATTCCGAAATCTGCAAGGGCAAAAAACTGGCTACCCTGTTCTATGAGCCAAGCACCCGCACCCGACTGAGCTTTGAGTCGGCAATGCTGGAGCTGGGCGGCAGCGTGATCGGTTTTTCTTCGGCAGATTCTTCCTCCGCTGCTAAAGGTGAAAGCGTTGCTGACACCATCCGTGTCATCGGCTGCTTTGCAGACATCGCTGCCATGCGTCATCCAAAGGAAGGTGCGCCGATGGTCGCTGCGATGAATTCCCCGATTCCGGTCATCAATGCGGGCGACGGCGGTCACCAGCATCCTACCCAGACACTGACCGACCTGATGACCATTCACCGCCTGAAGGGTCACCTGGACAACCTCACCATCGGTCTGTGCGGCGACCTGAAATTCGGACGCACCGTTCATTCGCTCATCCTTGCCCTCTCCCGCTACACCGGCATCCGCTTTGTGCTGATCTCTCCAAAAGAGCTGGCAGTACCGGATTATATTAAGGAAGAGGTCCTGGACAAAAAGAAGATCCCTTACACCGAGGTGCAGAGTCTGGATGAGGCGATGCCGGAACTGGACATCCTGTACATGACCCGTATCCAGCGGGAACGTTTTGCCAGCGAAGAGGAATACCTGCGCCTGAAGGACAGCTACATCCTGACTCCAAAGCAGCTGGAGCTTGCAAAGCCGGATATGTACATCCTGCATCCGCTGCCGCGCGTCAACGAAATCTCGGTCGCTGTGGACAACGACCCGCGCGCTGCTTACTTTACCCAGGTGTTCTGTGGTAAAATCATCCGTATGGCGCTCATCCTCAAACTGCTTGACCGCATCCCGGCACCGTTTGACCAGCAGCTGCCTGCTCCCGAGCGCCATCAGCCACAGGTCGTACACAACCACCTGCACTGCGGCAATCCGCGCTGCATCACCACCATCGAACAGGAGCTGCCACAGGCGTTCCGTCCGGTGGAGGAAAAACCGGGCGCCTTCCGCTGCATCTACTGCGAAGCTCTGGTGGACTAATCCACAATCAAATCGTTCATTTTTTCCCCTTCGTTCCTCATCGTGGGCGCGGAGGGGATTTTTTTATCCCATTTCGTTAGAGAAACTTTCCAGTAGAAATTTTCCACTGGGAATCACAACCGTGTAAAATATAAAAAAGTTACTTTCCACTAACAAAATCCTATTGACAGATTGTTCAGCTGATTTTATAATGTGTATATACACGATATAGGAAAGGAGGATACCCATGCAGGACCCGCTCTACCGCTGCCACTGCTCCACCGAAGGATGCTACTGCGCCACCATCAAGCGTGCCGAGCAGAAAATCACCACTCTCTACAACCGTTACCTGGAACGCGCCGGCATCACCCGCGGGCAGTATGCCCTCTTAGTCAACATCCAAAACCATCCGGGCATCAGCGTCAGCGGACTTGCTGAACGGATGAATCTGGAGCGAACCACCCTGGTGCGCAACCTCAAGCCGTTGGAAAGTCGCCGACTGATTCGTGACACCGCCCAAAGCGGGCGCAGCCGCAGTTTAGAGCTGACCGAAGAAGGCAAAGAAATTCTGGAAACCGCTGTTTCCCTTTGGCAACAGGCACAGCAGGAGTTTGAGCGACAGATGGGAAAAGAGCGCGCCCAACTGCTGCTGCAACTGCTGGAGGAAATCATCTCCCTGTAAAGGAAGGTGCCTTTCTGACCCACTATCGTGTAGATACACGGTTTATTTTATCTAGGAGGAATTATTATGGATTTATCTGTTCACACTCTCTTTTTCAGTCCTACCGGTGGCACTCGGAAAGCAGCTTCTTTATTTGCCCATTCACTTTCCAGTCATGTGGAAGAACACAGTTTGGAGCAACCAGTCACCGGATTTTCTTCTGATGATTTCGTTGTTGTCGCACTTCCTGTTTTTACCGGACGGCTTCCTGCTTATGCACGAGAAAAACTCAAAGCAATAAACGGAGGCGGCGCAAAAACGGTCGCTATGACAGTATACGGCAACCGTGATTTTGAGGACGCACTTTTGGAACTGCAGGACCTTTTGATTGAGCAAAACTTCCGCCCGGTGGCTGCCATTGCTGCCGTTGCACAGCATTCCATGATGTCTTCTCTTGCTGCTCACCGTCCAGATGAACAGGATGGCGCGCAGCTGGCTGAATTTGCCCAAAAGGTTGCAGAGAAGTTAATCTCCTGCGACTGCTGTAATTCTCCTTGTGTCCCCGGCAATCGACCCTATCGGGAGCCGGAACCAACTCCTGTTATCCCTGCCACCAACGAAAACTGTGTTCAGTGCGGACTGTGCGCTGCACGATGCCCTGTTGGAGCAATCGACCCTGCCGACCCTTCCCACATCAATCCGACGCTCTGTATCCTGTGTATGCGCTGTGCCGGAATTTGTCCAACAAAAGCAAAGGATCTGCCTTCACCGGTTCGAGAAAACATCTCGGCATTTCTTTCCCAATTCCAGGCAAACCGTCGCCCAAATCAACTGTTTCTATAAGCGATATGCAACGATTTTCTCTTGAAAATATCCCATTTTAGTGTATAATAAAAACGAAGATTGCATTGCCTCTTCCTTCCCTGCCCGAGCACAATATCTGCCGGCAGGAAGTCTATGATACAGAAAGGATGATTGCTTTTGGCAACCAATGCTCCTCAGACCAAACACGTCAAAATCGACATCAAGGGAATGACCTGTGCTGCCTGCTCCGCCTCGGTGGAGCGTGCGCTGCGGCGCGCCGACGGGGTGCTCCAGGTCAATGTCAACCTTGCCACTAACAGTGCCACTGTCCTGTGCGACCCTTCGGTCAGCGAACAGATGCTGGTGGAAATCGTCAACAAAACCGGCTTTTCCGGCAGCCTTGCCGACCCGGAGGAAATCAGCGTTGCACTCACCCACACCATCAGCAAACGGCGACTGATTATCGCGCTGATTTGCGGCGCGTTGGTGTTGTACATCGGGATGTCCCATATGCTGCCGGTGCGTCTGCCGCTGCCTGCCATCATCGACGACCGAATCAATCCGCTCAACTTCGCCCTCATCCAGCTGGTGTTCACCATCCCGGTACTCATCTGCGGACGAAACTTTTTCATCAACGGAACCAAAAACCTCATCAAACTGCATCCCAATATGGACTCGCTGGTGATGATCGGAACCACCACCGCCTTCCTGTACAGCCTGTACAACACCTTCACCATCACCCAGAGAAATGCTCACGGCGCACACAACCTCTATTTTGAATCGGCAGCGGTGGTGGTCGCACTGGTGCTACTTGGAAAGTATCTGGAGGAGAACAGCAAAAACTCCGCCAAGCAGGCAATCAATTCGCTGGTTTCGATGATTCCGAACACCGCTGTCATCCTCAAGGACGGGCAAGAGGTGGAGATCCCTGCCAAAAATGTGCGACTGAAAAACATTGTCATCGTCAAACCCGGCTCCCGTATCCCGGTGGACGGCACCGTCCTGTCGGGAGAAGCCTCGGTGGATGAGTCGATGCTGACCGGCGAAAGCCTGCCGGTGTACAAGGAGGTCGGCTCCCATGTTTCGGGCGGCACCATCTGCAAAGATGGGATGCTGCGCATCGAAGCGACCGGTGTCGGCGGCAATACTGCCATCTCGCAGGTGCTGCGTCTGGTGACCGAAGCGCAGGAGCGCAAGGCTCCCGCAGCCCGTCTGGCGGACAAAATTTCCGGCATCTTCGTCCCGACGGTGGTTTCCATTGCGGTGATTACCTCCATTCTGTGGGCACTGGCAGGACGGGATCTGCCCTTTGTGCTCAACAACTTTGTTGCGGTGCTGGTGGTCGCCTGCCCTTGTGCGTTGGGACTTGCCACCCCGATTGCGGTCATTGCCGGTACCGGCAGAGGCGCTAATTTGGGCATCCTCTACCGTGGCGGCGACGTCATTGAAACGGCTGCCTCGGTCAACACCGTCATCTTTGATAAGACCGGAACCATCACCTACGGCAAATTGCAGACCGCTGCCATCCTGCCCGCCGACGGTGTCAGCGAACAGCAGCTGCTCTCCGCCTGTGCCACCGCAGAATACGGCTCGGAGCATCCCATCGCAGCAGCGGTGCTTGCTAAAGCAGAGGAGCAACAGCTGATGGTGCAGCCGCCGGAATCCTCCCAGACGGTGCCCGGTCGCGGCGTCATCGCCAACTGCGCAGACAAACGAATCGTGGCAGGAACGATGGCTCTGATGGAGATGGAGAAAATTGCCATCCCCTCTTCTGCCAACACCACCATACCCGACGGCTGTACTGCCATCTATCTGGCGGTAAACGAACAATATCTGGGGATGATTGCCCTTTCGGACACCATTCGACCGGATGCCAAGGAAGCGATTGCCCAGCTCAACCAGATGGGCATTGAAACGGTGATGATCACCGGCGACAACGCAGGCGCTGCCAATCTGATTGCCCGTCAGGCAGGCATCTCCTCGGTGCGTGCGCAGGTGCTGCCGCAGGATAAGCACAGTGCGGTGGAGGAATTTAAAAACAACGGCAAAATCGTTGCGATGGTCGGCGACGGCATCAATGATGCTCCCGCGCTGGCAGGCGCCAACGTAGGCATCGCCCTCTCCTCCGGCACCGATGTGGCAGCCGAATCCTCGGGCATCATCCTGATGCGGGAGGACCTGCACGCGGTGGTCGATTCGCTCAAGCTGTCCCGCAAGACCATGCAGATCATCCGCCAGAATCTCTTCTGGGCGTTTATCTACAATCTGATTGGGATTCCGATTGCCGCCGGCTTGCTGGTGCTGTTCGGCGGTCCGGCATTCTCTCCGGTGTTCGGCGGTGCGGCAATGGCATTCTCCTCGGTGTCGGTCGTTTCCAACTCGCTTCGCCTGACCCGCTACAATCCAAATAAATAAACCCATTTTTTCTATCAACAGGAGGTCATCATTATGGAAATCAAATTTATCACCGAAGGCATGGCTTGTGCAAAATGTGAGGCAAGGGTCGTGGAGAAGCTCTCCTCCCTGCCCGGTGTCACCGCAGTCAAAGCCTGTGCAGCAGACGGCTCGGTCGTTGTCGAGGGCGACGGACTGGACCGCGACACATTGGCAGAAGCCATCGAGGATTTGGGATTCGACGTCATCGAGTAATTCCCCGGAAAAAGAAAAGGCGGATGGAGCAACCATCCGTCTTTTTGTTTTGTAGAAGAAGTAGATTGGTATCTCTCCAATCAACCATTGGTTTATTTTCTAAACTTAAAACTTAACCACCTCTCTCTTGTTTTGTAAAACGAACTATGATATTATGAAATCATAGAAAGCGACGAATGGAGAGGATTGATATGAAAATAAATCAAATCATCCGAGAAAAACGCAAAGCATTATCATTGACGCAAGAACAAGTTGCTGAATTTTTAGGTGTATCAACTTCCGCTGTAAATAAGTGGGAAAAAGGAAGTAGTTACCCCGATATAACGCTTCTTCCGGCATTAGCACGATTATTGAAAACAGACCTGAATACACTTCTATCTTTTCAAGACGATTTAAGTGATGTAGAAATCGTTAATTTTGTAGATGGACTGGATAAAATCATTCAGGAAAAGGGTTATGAAACTGCCTTTCAAATGGCAATCAATAAAATCCATGATTTTCCAACCTGCGAGAACTTAATATATTCTGTGGTTATGTACTTAACCGGAGCGCTAATTCTTTATAATGTATCCGAATCAGAACCGTACCAAGAAGTGTTTGAGGCATTTTATGAACAGCTATCACACAGTCAGAATACAGAAATAAAAGAAACGTCTATTAGTATGTTAATAGCGTATAACCTAAACAGAAACGATTTTTCTAAAGCAGAGGAACTCATCAATACGCTGCCTTCCTCATCAATAGACAAAGAAGAACGCATTGCTATTCTTTATACAGAGCAGAACAAGTTTTTAGACGCACTTAAAATATGGGAACATCGAATATTAAATAGTATTACTGAAATTCAGACCGCACTAATGAATCTGTTGGGTATTGCAGTAAAGGAAAACCGAATAGAGGATGCGGATTTCTATGCTGATATTTATGAGCAGGTATCCAAACTGTTTTGTGTAACCCCATGGATACCATATAATGCAAAATTGTCATTATCTGTCCTCAAAAAAGACAAAAAAGAGTGTTTAGCAGCACTCAAATCTACATTGACGGCAATGCGTGAAAAATGGAAACCCCAAGAAAATCCACTTTATAGGCATTTAGAGTGTTCAGAAACAAATATTTTCTCCGAACATATTTTATCTATGCTACAAGAAGAAATGGAAAATGGTGATGAATTTGCATTTATGGAAAGCATCCAGGAGTACCAACAACTTTTACAAGAACTAAGAAATCACAACATTGCATAACAAACTCAACCTAAGTCCGCACATTGATACAGGCAAACCCACCCGAAAAGCCTGCTTTCCCCTTTCGATGGTTGCGCTCAAGCAAAACAGTATGGTATCATGATTTTGGCAAATGCGAGTTTAACAAAGGAGTGGATGGTATGACTATGAAAAAAATATTCCCTTGGCTCATCGCATCAACTGCCATTCTGCTGGCATTGCCCTGGCTTGCCGTCACATTCGTAAAAAGCGATGCCGGAATGGCAGTCAGCTTATTTCTATTTTTTGTGCTAAATCCCATCTATGCCATTTGCGCCGGAGCATACGCCGGCAGGGACGTAAAAAGATTCTGGGCATTGCCGGTCATCACCGCATTGTTCTTTTTAGCCGGAGCATGGTGGTTCTTTGAACTGGGAGAAAGCGATTTCATCCTGTATGCACTGGTCTATCTGATTTTAGGAATGGCAGCGATGCTCCTTTCCCAGTTCGTCAGGAAAAAGCGGCAGAAAAACCTTAGCCGTTCAAATGGAACTCCCATAAAATAAAATATTCCTCCGTTTGGATAACAGAAGCAAAAGCAGCAAGCCGTTTTAACCTTGCTGCTTTTTTGCACCCTGTTTTTGCAAAGGACAGGTTCCTGATCTTCGAAACGATTCTTTTGTTAGCCTAATCTAACTTTATCCGTTACTTTATGTCGAACTTTTTCTTGACAGTTCAGTTAGTCTGTGCTAAACTTACAGCAGGTCAAAAAAGTTAGCTTTAGCTAATATAAAAAGCAAACAAAAACAGGGGGAGGAAAACGTGATGCCATTAACCTACGCGCCAATCGGAGAACCTGCGGTCATCCGCAAAATTACCGGTAAGGATGAAGTTCGTCAGCATCTGGCGGAACTGGGATTTGTTGTAGGACAGCAGGTCACAGTCGTTTCGTCCCTGGCGGGCAACCTGATCATCAACGTCAAAGGCAGCCGCATCGCACTGGATGCCGCTATGGCGCAACGAGTGATGCTTTAGGCTTTCTTTGGGCTGAAAATAGCAACAGGAGGGATATGGAATGAAAACACTCAAGGACACAAAACCGGGCGAAACGGTCACCATCGTCAAGCTGCACGGAGAAGGTGCTGTCAAGCGGCGCATCATGGACATGGGGTTGACCAAGGGAACACAGGTCTATGTCAGAAAGGTGGCTCCGCTGGGAGACCCGATCGAAGTCAATGTGCGCAGCTATGAGCTTTCTCTTCGCAAAGCCGATTGCGCTCAAATCGAAGTGACCGCCTAAAAGACAGCGTCGAAAAAGCAGGCGCTGTTTTTTCAGGAGTTTGGGTTAGCAGTAACTAATCAGACAATCTAGAAAAGAGGATGGACTATGGAGTATAAAATTGCATTAGCCGGAAACCCCAACTGCGGCAAAACCACCATGTTCAACGATTTGACCGGCAGCAGCCAGTATGTCGGCAACTGGCCGGGCGTCACCGTTGAGAAAAAGGAAGGAAAGCTGCGCACCAACAAGCAGGCAATCATTCAGGACCTGCCGGGCATCTATTCCCTTTCCCCCTACACATTGGAAGAGGTGGTCACCCGAAATTATCTGGTCGGCGAACATCCCGATGCGATGATCAACATTGTGGATGCTTCCAACCTGGAGCGAAATCTTTACCTGACCACCCAGCTGCTGGAAATCGGTGTCCCGATGGTCATTGCTCTGAATATGATGGATTTGGTGCGCAAAAACGGCGACCAGATAGACCTAAAAAAATTGTCGGAGCAGCTGGGCTGTCCCATCATCCAAACCAGCGCTGTCAAAGGAGAAGGCAGCAGCGAGGTCACACAGGCTGCCCTTTCGTTGGCACAAAGCAAAGCAGCTCCTCCGGCTCCCCTTGTCTTCAGTGAGCAGCTGGAAGATATTCTGCACACCATCTCTCACCTGATTCAGGGACGCTGTCCGGCACAAAATCTTCGCTGGTACACCATCAAGCTGTTTGAGCGGGACGAAAAAGCGCTGGAGCAGCTTTCCCTCGACCAGTCCATCCTGGATGAGATTGAGTCGCTGCGAAAGCAGGCGGAGGAACTTTTCGACGATGATACCGAAAGCATCATCACCCACGAACGTTACCTCACCATCGCCAACCTTCTCAAAGGCTGCTACCGTAAAAAAGCCAACCGTCAGCTGACCACCAGCGACAAGATCGACCGCATTGTCACCAACCGCATCCTCGCGCTGCCGATTTTTGCCCTGGTCATGTTTGTCATCTACTATCTATCCATCACCACCGTCGGCACCATGATGACCGACTGGGTCAATGACGTTTTGTTCACCGAAGTTATCCCGCCGGCAGTGGAAGGGTGGCTGGTATCGCTTAACACCGCTCCATGGCTGCAATCGCTTCTGCTGGACGGCGTGATTGCCGGTGTCGGCGCTGTTCTGGGCTTCCTGCCGCAGATGATGGTCCTCTTCCTGCTGCTGGCTCTGCTGGAGGACTGCGGCTACATGGCGCGCATCGCCTTCATCATGGACCGCATCTTCCGCCGTTTCGGTCTGTCGGGTAAATCCTTCATCCCCATGCTGATTGGTTTAGGCTGTGGCGTTCCTGCGGTTCAGGCAAGCCGTACCATCGAAAATGACCGCGACCGCAAGATGACCATTATGACCACCACCTTTATCCCTTGTTCGGCAAAGCTTCCCATCATCGGACTGATTGCCGGTGCGCTGTTTAACGGCTCCGGCTGGGTTGCTACCTCCGCTTACTTTGTCGGCATTGCTGCCATCATCGTTTCGGGTATCATCCTCAAAAAGACCACCCTCTTTGCCGGTGATCCGGCTCCCTTTGTTATGGAGCTGCCTGCTTACCATCTTCCAAGCATCAAGGGCGTACTGATTCATATGTGGGATCGTCTGAAAGCCTTTGTCCGCAAGGCAGGCACCATCATCTTCCTTTCTTCCATCGTCATCTGGTTCCTTTCCAGCTTCAACTTCAAATTGCAGATGGTGGATACCCAGCAATC
>SAMEA3387468__coassemble_2613_pt1 | contig 13807 bp, 8 predicted proteins | sample SAMEA3387468__metabat2_high_PE_046 | metagenome-assembled genome bin SAMEA3387468 (sample SAMEA3387468) | Felis catus | biome: Faeces | place: United Kingdom | collected 2012
GGGTATCTGTGGATTGATAAACGATATTTGAGATGTCCCAAATGTGGTGGATTTGAAAATCTGGACAGACTGTTTTATGCAAAGAATCATCCGTACCACTGCCGACATTGCGGGGAGACTATCAAAATAAAAACAAAGTGACAGGAACAGCTTATATCGCAGCTCGGTCTGCAAAATGCAGTGGAGATAGATGGCATATTTTACTTTTACCAAAATCACCCAAAAGGACCGTCAGGAGGCAAATGCCCCTCATTTGAGGATTGAAAAAAGGAGAAGAAAATGGTAAGATAAATAAAAGTAATGTTGAATAAAGGGGAGATTGGATGAAAAAAATTTTGCGCTTCCTTACCCAAAGGGTGGTGCTGACGGCACTGCTGATTCTGATTCAGGCGCTTTTGCTGTTCGGTATCATCTGGAAGCTGAACAACTACTTCATTTACTTTTATGCCTTCAGTGTGCTGCTCAGCCTGCTGCTGACTTTGCGCATCATTAACAACAAGAGTAATCCTGCCTTCAAGATTGCATGGCTTATTCCCATCCTGTTGTTCCCGGTGCTGGGCGGACTGGTCTACCTGGTGTTCGGCTCGGACAGAACCGGTAAATACATCCGAAACAAGATGGGCAGAATCGAAAAAGAGATGCAGGACGGTATCAGCAAGGCAAACGAACGTTCGGGGATTGAAAAAATGCCGCCGGATGTGGTCAATCAGTCGCACTATATCTCCAACAGCGCACACTGTCCGCCTTACAAGAACACAACGGTGGAGTATCTGCCGATGGGTGAGGTCAAGTTTGAACGGATGGTGCAGGAGCTAAAGAAAGCCAAGCGTTATATCTTCATGGAATACTTCATCATTCAGGAAGGCACCATGTGGAACACCATTCTGGATGTGCTGGAGGAAAAGGCGAAGGAGGGCGTGGATGTCCGTGTCATCTATGACGATATGGGCTGCATCCTGACCCTGCCGACCGGATATGAAAAGACCCTGCGGGAAAAGGGGATCCAGTGCCAGATTTTTAACCCCTTCATCCCAATCTTGTCCAGCCATTTTAACACCCGTGACCACCGCAAGATCTGTGTCATCGACGGTAACGTCGGCTTTACCGGCGGCATCAACCTTGCCGATGAATATATCAACGGCTATGAAAAGCATGGTCACTGGAAGGATACCGCCATCCTGTTGAAAGGAGAAGCGGTGTTCAGCCTGACCACCATGTTCCTGTCGATGTGGGACTACCTGATTAAAAAAGAGGGCGAGGACTACGCCGCTTACTACCCGGACAGCTGGGACGAGAATGCACAGGGCATCGTCCAGCCGTTTGCAGACAACCCGCTGGATGACGAAGCGGTGGGAGAAACGGTCTACCTCAACCTCATCAACAAGGCAAAACGTTATGTGTATATCACGACACCGTACCTCATTCTGAGCAACGAGATGGTGACTGCGATGAACACCGCAGCAAAAAGCGGTGTCGATGTTCGCATCATCACCCCGCACGTGCCGGATAAATGGTATGTGCACGCAGTATCCCGCAGCTACTACGAGATGCTGGTGGAAGCCGGTGTAAAAATTTATGAGTACACCCCTGGTTTTGTTCATGCAAAAACCTTTGTGGTGGATGACGAGTACGCGGTGGTCGGCACCATCAATCTGGACTACCGCAGCCTCTACCTGCACTTTGAGTGCGCTGCCTGGATGTACAAGGCATCCTGCGTGACCGATGTGCGGGACGATTTTTTAAAGACCCAGCAGATGAGCCAGGAGATTACCCTGGAAGAGTGCAGAAACATCTCCATCCCGCGCAGACTGGGACGTTCGGTCCTGCGTGTGCTGGCACCATTGATGTAACGAAGCAAAAGCAGGTAAGGAAACAAGAGTTTCCTTACCTGCTTTTTATGTTGCCCTTCGTCAGCTAAAACAGCTTGGTCAGATAGTCGGACAGAGCGGAGCTGTCGGTAAAATCAAAAAAGTCGTCGGCTTCAAAGCAAATGGTGCGACTGGGTGTGCTGCTTCCCAGCATCCCGATGCGCAGCAGCTCATAATCCTCTCGGGTCAGCTCGTTGGCGCCTGCCTGCATCCCATCCAGATAAGTTTCTGTGCCGTTAGCGTTGGTGGAGTACAATCCGTCCTGCACCACTGCGCCGTCCTCCAGGCGAATAAAGCTTTCTTCCGTTTCAGTTCCCATCTCTCCTGCGTGGGTGATGACCGCTTTGTGATAGAGGACGGTTCCCTGACCGTTTTGATAGATGGAAAATTCCAGCTCAGGGGAGGGGTTGGACACCGAAAAGCTGCCCAGCTCTTCGATGGAGTCACCCAAGCGGTAAACGATGCCCTGATAGCGCAGGTAGTCGTCGTACAGGAAAACCAGCTCATCAGCGCCGTCGCTGTCCAAATTCGCTAAAAAGGCGCGTCCCATCTGCTCGCTCATCACCACGTCGTCGGCAAGTTCATTCCATTTTGTAGCCCAGACCTCTGCAAAATCGTCGATCAGCTGTGAAGTAGAAGCCGCTTCTTCACTGTTTGGAGCCGCAGATTCCGTTTCGGTTAAAGCAGATTGCTGCTCCTGTTGCGGCTTGGAAGAGCAGCCTGCCAGAGCAACCAGCAGCGCAGCGCACAGCAACAGGGAAAGAGATTTATTCAAATATGTTCGCATTATCATCCCTCCAGATGGAAATTTCTTTGGTACGATTTTATTATACCATATCCGTTCGGTGAAAAAAACAGAAGAAGGATGAACAAACTATTGTTTTTTCTCCCGCTCCAAAATCATGCAGCTCAAAGCAGGCAGCAAAATAAAGCCGCCGTTGCAGGCGGGGAAGGATTCGTCGGCAAGGTTGTGGGAAAGCAGCAGACGACAGTCTGCAATCTTGTCGGAAGGGTAGCGGTACTCCCGATTGGAGAGATTGAGCAGCAGAATCAATTCCGTGCCCGCGCTGTCCCGCCGCGCCAGCGAAAAGATTTCAGGTTGAGTCTGTCCCATATCCAGCCAGGAAAAATAAGCGCTGTTGTAGTCCTGCTCCCACAGGGCAGGATGTGTTTGATAGAGAAAATCCAGCTGCTGCACAAATCGGAAAAACTGCCGGTGGGCAGGGTAGTCCAGCAGGTTCCAGCCAAGCTGTTTTTCCTCGTCCCATTCCTTAAATTCCGCCAGCTCATTGCCCATGAAGGAGAGCTTTTTGCCGGGATGAAAATAAAAGTATGCATACAAACAGTACAGCTGGTCAAACTTTTCTTCGTAGCTTCCCCAAAGCTTGTCGATGATGGTCTTTTTGCCGTGTACCACCTCGTCGTGGGAAAAGGGGAGGAGGAACAGGTCGTTATAAAAATAGCTCATCGAGAAGAGCAGCTGGTTTTTGTGCGCTGCGCGCTGCTCAAACGGAGTGGCAAAGTAATCAAGGGTGTCGTGCATCCAGCCCAGGTCCCACTTGTAGTCAAAACCAAGCCCGCCATAAACCACCGGAGCGGTGACTTTGATGAAGTCGCTGGAATCCTCGGCAATCAGCATCACCTGTGGGTGGTTTTGGGACATGGCATAGTTGGTAGTGCGCAAAAACCAAAGCCCGGGCTCATTGAGTCCATCCTCCTTCCTGCCGTTGTGGTAGATGAGGTTGGAGACCGCATCATAGCGAATCCCGTCAAAGTGGTAGACCGAACACCAGAAATCCAGCGAGGAGCGCAGAAAGCTGAGAACGTGCGGCTTGGTGAAATCGAACAGCGCGCTTCCCCATTGGCTGAATCGGGCGTTCGGGTCGTCCGGCTCATACAGGCAGGAGCCGTCGAACTGCAAAAGAGCGTGGCTGTCCAGCACAAAGTGGGTGGGCACAAAATCCAAAATCACTCCGATGCCCGCCTGGTGGCAGCGGTCGATGAACTGCATCAGCTGGACAGGGGAGCCGTAGCGGCTGGTGGCGCTGAAATAGCCGGACACCTGATATCCCCACGAGGCGTCCAGAGGATGTTCGGTGAGCGGAAGCAGCTCGATGTGGGTGTAGCCCATCTGCTGCACATACTCGATCAGCGGCTGTGCCAACTCATCGTAGGAGTAAAAGCGTTCGCTGTCTGCTTTGTCCTTGACCCGCCAGGAACCGGCGTGCAGCTCATAGATGTTCATGGGACGGTTATAGTTTTTCTCCCGCTGCGCCATATAAGCCTCGTCCTGCCAGCGGTATCCCTCCAGAAAGCGGATGACCGAGGCAGTGCCCGGGCGCAGCTCGCTGCCAAAGGCAAAGGGGTCGGCGCGGTCCATGAGCTGCCCGTCCGCTGTGGTGATTTGGTATTTATACATCTGACCCTCCTGCGGTTCGGAAGAGGTGAGGGTCCAAACCCCGCAGTCGAGCCGCTGCATCTGCCAGGGCTGCCAGCGGTTAAATGTACCAATGAGGGCGACATTTTGCGCATAGGGAGCATAGACAGAGAAGCGGACTTTGCGTATCCCGTCTTCCCATACGGGGTGTGCGCCAAACTGCCGGTAGCCGTGTGAGCTGCCACCGCGCAGATAGTTGAGAAGAGAATCCATGTTCATGCTGACACCTTTCTCCATCGGGGAAATAAGTTCCCGCTGCGATGGACGCGTTTTCTTTATTATATCGGATTTGCCGACAAAAGCAAAGAAAGAATTGTGAAATAAAAAATTATCGACAATCTTTTGTCAACCTATTGCAAAAATTATAGAGATGTTGCATAATAGAAACAGGAAAATCCGAAGGGTTTTCCAACAAGTGTATTTTAGAAAGTGAGGCAGGAAATATGAGGATCGGAAGCGTTAGGGAAATTAAGAAATTTGAGTACCGTGTTGGTCTGACTCCAGATAACGTAAAAAGCTATGTCAACGCAGGACACCAGGTTTATATCGAGCGCAATGCCGGTGTTGGCTCGGGATTTATGACAGAAGACTATGTCAAAGCAGGAGCCACCATTTTGGAAACCGCACGAGAGGTCTGGGAAACTGCCGAAATGATTGTCAAGGTAAAAGAACCGCTTCCTGATGAATACCAGTATTTCCGCAAGGGTCAGATCATCTATACCTATCTGCATCTGGCAGCAGACCGCGCCTTGACCGATGCCATGCTGTCTTCGGGTGTTTCCGGTGTTGCTTATGAAACACTGGCGGACAAAAACGGCTATCTGCCGCTGCTGGCGCCGATGAGCCAGATTGCAGGTAGACTGAGCGTGCAGGAAGGCGCCAAATATCTGGAAAAACTTTACGGCGGCTCGGGCGTGCTGCTTTCCGGTGTGCCGGGTACTCCAAGAGCCAATGTCGTCATCTTAGGCGGCGGCAGTGTCGGTACCAACGCCTGCAAAATCGCAGTCGGCATGGGAGCCAACGTCACCATCATGGACATCAACATCCATCGGCTGGAATATCTGGACGACATCTTTGGCGCACGAGTGCAGACCCTCTACTCCAACGATGTCAACGTAGAAAATGCTTTGAAGACAGCGGACTTGGTGGTGGGTGCTGTGCTGATTCCGGGCAAAAAGGCGCCGAAGATTATCCGCCGTTCCTACCTGCGCGAGATGCGCCCGGGTTCGGTCATTGTGGACGTTGCCGTTGACCAGGGCGGATGCTGTGAAACGACCCAGATGACCTACCACGACGACCCAATCTACAAGGTGGACGGTGTCGTTCACTACTGTGTAGGCAATATGCCTGGCGCAGTTCCAAGGACCTCGACCATCGCACTGACCAATGCGACACTGGGCTTTGGTCTGCTGCTGGCAGAGCATGGTTTGGAGGAAGCTTGCCACAGGGACGAACGGCTCTACTCGGCAGTCAACACCTATGACGGCAAGATTACCTACGAAAACGTTGCGCTGAGCTTCAAGATGCCTTATACCAACATTCGGGAATGCTTCTAATTTTCTTCCTTTGCATAACAACGACCGCCGGCAGATTTGTCTGTCGGCGGTTTTTATATTTTATGCACCCTTCATCCACTGTCGAATTCGTTCGCCGTCCTGCCAACCGAGCTGATAGAGCGACTGGATGGCATCCTTGTTCTTGGCTAGGGTATCCACACCCATCGTGTCACAGGGTTCGACAATCAGCAGTCGACCCTCCTGCTGATACTGTTTGGCTCGGGCAACACAGGCGTTGTAGCGCTCGGCGCGGGTGCGCAGCTGATGGGCAGAGGCGGGAAATTCCCGTTCGATCATGCGGGCAATCAGCTGGTCTTTGCGGGAGGAACGGGGAATATCGCTGGGTTTGGTGAGCAGCAGGACGACACGGTCACAACCAAGGTCAAACGCCTTTTGGATGGGGACCGGGTCTGCCAGCGCACCGTCGTAGTACAGCACACCGTCGAGCAAAAACGGACGATTGACCCCCGGCAGACAGGAGGATGCCATGAAGATGCGGTAGTCATCCTGCCGGATGTCCTCCTTGGTGAAATATCTTGGCTTGCCGGACACCGCTTCCTCTGCCACCACCCAAAACTGTGCCGGATGGTGCAGGAGGCTGGAATAGTTGAGCGCATTTTCTCCGTCCTGATTGCTCAAGGTAGCGTAGATGTATTCCAAATCGACGTAGGAATGGGTGTGGAAAAAATTGTGCAAGCTCATGTATTCCTTCCGAAATGCGTAATCGTGGTAGAAGAACAGGTTGCGCCCCATCTGACCGGACAGATAGGATGCAAGATTGGCGCTGCCCGCAGAAACACCGATGCAAAGGTCAAATTGGATGTTTTCTTTCAGGCACCGGTCCAGCACACCCGAGGCATAGACTCCGCGCATTCCGCCGCCAACATCCACAACAGCTGTTTTCATCTTTTTTTCCTCCCGTTTTCCAATAATATTTTCAGTATACTTCTTTTCCTCACAAAAATATACAGACAAATCGGTCAAAATGCCCAATTGGTGCGGCAAAAGGAGGGAAAACGGATGTAATTCTCTAACCGGAAAGAAGAAATCTGCCGCACTTTTTGCAGCATAGAAAACAGGGAAAGGCAAATGCTGTTTGAGTATATAGGAAAAATATGTTATACTTATCTTTACCTCAAACGGACAGTTTGTGGTATTTGTGGGACAGCAAAGTAAAGGAATTTAAGATGTGGTCTTTATTTGTTCACAAAATCAGTCTATAATGAGAACCATGGTGAGGAAAGATACGACCTGAGAAGAAAGGATGTTTTTATAATAGATGAATCCGAATATGCTTTGTTCAAAATGTAAAAAAAGAATGGCGGTCGTTTTTGTTACCCGCATGGAGGGTGATAAACCGATCAACGAAGGACTTTGTATCAAGTGTGCCAAAGAGATGAACATTAAGCCGGTCACCGACCTGCTGGATAAAATGGGCATCACCGATGAGCAGCTGGATGCAATGGATGACCAGATGGCAGGGTTGATCGACAGCTTTGGCGACAGCTTTGACATGGGCGGTGCGCAGTCGATGCCGTTCATGCAGATGTTCAATATGCCGGCTCAACAGGAGGAGCCGGAGGATGAGTCGGAGCTGGATGGCGACTATGCCGGCGGCGAGCTGGAAAGCTATGAGCAGGAAGAAGCAGACGGCGTACAGCAGGAGGACAGACGCTCCTCAAAGGAAAAGCGTCAGCAGGAAAAGGAACGCAAAAAGTACAAGTTCCTGTCCGCTCACTGTGAAAACCTGACCCAAAAGGCAAAGGACGGCAAGATCGACCACATCGTCGGCAGGGATAAAGAGATCGAGAGAGTCATCCAAATCCTCAATAGACGAACCAAAAACAACCCTTGCCTGATCGGTGAACCCGGCGTCGGCAAGACTGCGATTGCAGAAGGCATTGCGCAGAAACTGGCAGAGGGAAATGTTCCGGCTATGTTGCAGGGCAAGGAGTTGTACCTGCTGGATATGACCTCGCTGGTAGCGGGGACCCAGTTCCGCGGGCAGTTTGAAAGCCGTGTCAAGGGACTGCTCGACGATGTGCGCAAGGTGGGCAACGCCATCCTGTTCATTGACGAGGTACACAGTCTGGTGGGCGCCGGCGATTCGGAAGGCTCGATGAATGCGGCAAACATCCTCAAACCAGCGCTTTCCCGCGGAGAGATTCAGGTCATTGGTGCAACCACCTTCGACGAATACCGCAAGCACATTGAGAAGGATGCTGCGCTCGAACGCCGCTTCCAGCCGGTCAAGGTGGACCAGCCGACCATCGAGCAGACGGTTGAGGTGCTCAAGGGCATCAAAAAATATTACGAGCAGTTCCATCGGGTCACAGTGACCGATGAGATTGCCCGCCGCGCGGTGCTGTATTCGGAGCGGTACATCAACGACCGCTTTTTGCCGGATAAAGCCATCGACCTGCTGGACGAGGCGTGCTCCTGCGCCAACCTGCGCAACAAGGTACTGGCACAGTATGATGAATACAACCGTCAGATCGGCGTTTATCAGAAGGTGATCGAGCGGGAGGAGCAGAAGGAACAGGACATCGACTATGAAAAGCTGGCAGAAAATAAGGCAAAGGTTCTACAGCTTCAGGGACAGGCGGACAGCCTGCGGGAAGAAGCGCTGGGCGAAAAGGTGACCGACGAGGATTTGGCAAAGGTCATCGAGCTGTGGACCGGCATCCCCGCCAGCAAGATTCAGGAATCGGAGATGCAGCGGGTGGCAAATCTGGAGCAGGCGCTGCAAAAACGCATCATCGGGCAGGACGAAGCCATCCGCCTGGTCAGCGCAGCTGTCAGACGTTCCCGCGTACAAATCAGCAAAAAGCGCCGTCCGGCTTCCTTCATCTTTGTAGGACCGACCGGTGTCGGCAAGACCGAGCTGGTCAAAGCGCTGTCGGAGGAGCTGTTTGACCAGCAGAATCCGCTGATCCGTCTGGATATGTCCGAATTTATGGAAAAGCACAGCGTGGCACGCATCATCGGTGCGCCTCCCGGCTATGTGGGATATGACGAGGCAGGACAACTGACCGAAAAGGTCAGAAGACGCCCTTATTCGGTCGTCCTGTTCGACGAGATTGAAAAGGCACACCCGGACGTTATGAACATTCTGCTGCAAATTCTGGATGAAGGCAAGATCACCGATGCACAGGGAAGAATTGTTTCCTTTGAAAGCACCGTCATCATCATGACCTCCAACTGCGGCAGCGAACAGCGTTCCTCCTCGCTGGGCTTCAACAAGAGCGTTTCCGATATTGCCCGCGACCGGGTAATGCAGTCGCTTTCGGAATTTTTGCGCCCGGAATTTTTGGGCAGGGTGGACGAGATTGTCGTCTTTAACCAGTTGACCGAGCAGGACTTTGTCAGCATCGCAGCCCTGATGCTGGGAGAGCTCAAGGAGCCTTTGGCAGAAAAAGGCATCACCCTGCTGTGGGAGCAGCAGGCACTGGAGCTGCTGGCAAAGAAGGCACACGGCAAGCAGGGCGGCGCCAGAGATTTGCGCCGACTGATTCGCAAAGAGGTGGAGGACAAGATTTGTTCTCTGCTGGTGGAACGCTACCAGTGTCAGCCGGCAGGCATCAGCGTCGGTGTGAAAGAGGACAACATTGTTTTGAACGTGCTGGATTAATACACGCAGCGGGGACAGATAATCTTCTGCCCTCGCTTTTCTTTTTCTGCTCTAAAAGATGGTAGAAATGTTCACATTTTTTTGTTACACTGAAAAGAATCGAATGGCAGATACTCCGCTTATCAGGCAAAAAAAGAGAGAACCGCTGCCAAACGTAAAATCGTTGGAAGAACTTGACAGGTGTAGACATTGTGTGCTATTCTGATTCCATACGATGCAAACTTTTGGTTGTGTTCGTTCAGATTAAAAAGGGAGGTCAGAGGATGGCAGCGATCATCAAGATCGAAAATCTGTACAAGGTCTACTCTGTGGGAAAAGAAAAGGTGGTCGCCTTAGGCGGTATCAATCTGCAAATTGAAAAAGGACAGATCTGCTGTATCTTGGGAACCTCCGGTTCGGGCAAATCGACCCTGCTCAATCAGCTGGCAGGTCTGGAAAAACCCAGCAAAGGGCGGGTGCTGATCGGCGGGGTGAACATCTCTACCTTGAACGAAGGGCAGCTGGCAAAGTTTCGGCAAAAAAATATCGGCTTTATTTTCCAGTCCTACAACCTGCTGCAATCCTACAGTGCGCTGGAAAACGTCGCGATGCCGCTGATGTTTCGGGGGATTCCTAAGGGTTTGCGCAACCGTCGGGCAAAGATGATTCTCAAGCAGGTGGGACTGGACAAACGGATGTCCCACAAGCCGGCGCAGATGTCGGGCGGTCAGCAGCAGCGTGTGGGTATTGCCCGCGCCTTTGTTTCCAAGCCGAAAATTGTTTTTGCCGATGAGCCGACCGGCAACCTGGACACCCGCACCACCAAAGAGGTCATGGAGCTGATGGTTCGGCTGTGCCGCAAAAACAATCAGACGCTGGTGCTGGTTACTCACGACCGCGAGCTGGCGCTGTATGCCGACCGCATCATCACACTGATCGACGGCAAGGTGGTGGACGACCGCCCGAATCAGTCGATTGCGCAGGCGGCAGCAGAAGAGGTTCAGCCGCAGGAGCAGGAGGAGGGAGCGCACGATTTTGTCATCCCAATCCTCGGCAAAGAAAAGCAGGAAGAGAACAACACAAAAACCAGCACCGAGCAGGTGGCAAACGAGCTGCTGCCCGACCAGCTGCAAAAGGCAGCGCCAACGGAGCAACAGACGGTGCAGCCGCAGAAAACAGAAAGGGAAGATGGGGAGTAAAGATGAAACAGAAGAAGATTGTGCGGGCAGTGTGCCTGTTTTTGGCGATCCTGATGGTCGTAAGCGTGATGGGCAGTGTGCTGGTCACCATGGCAAGCGCGGCGACCGTAAAAAGAAAGAACACCGTCTATACGGCGCGTCAGCCTGATCTGACCTTTTATGACATCGACGGAAATCTACTGGGGACCTTCTCCCATTCGGCAAAATCGGATTTGATTGGTTTTAACAGCACCCGCGTCATCTATAAGGATGAGGAAGGGCAGGAGATTGAAACCAACTATGGCAGGGTGGATGTGACCCTGCACCTGAGCGACGGGACCGGCAAATACTCCACCATGACCCAAACGCGGGAGGATTCCTACTATCTGCGCTACAACATGGGTTCCACCACAGGTGAGGCGTTTTCCAACCGCATCACCTGCTCCAAAGGAAGCGATGACGTCATTGATTTGGACATCGAGCTGCCCAATGTGGTCTTTCGCGACTCCAACGAGATGAAGATGAATGTGATTTTTCAGTATCCGTCGGTGCGGACCTCGACCTCCGGCAAAAAGACCAATGTTGTAAAAACCCGCACCACAGCGGTCAATTTTACCTTCACCAAGGCAAAGCTCGATTTGACGGTGACCAAGCCCAATAATCCTCTGACTGACGACGAGAAGGACAAGGAGAAGGATAAGACCCTTTCCGGCACCATCCGTGAGTACAATTCGGACGGAACACTGGTCAACAAGCAGAGCGGAAGCTACAACGAACAGGATACAGAAAAACCGGAAACAGAGGACGGAGAGAACCAACAGGACCAGCAAAATCCAAACAACCCGGACAGCGAAAACAATAACAACAATAATAACGGAAACAATAATAACGGAAACAATAATAACGGAAACAATAATAACAATGGAACCGGCGGGAATAACGAGAATAATAACAACGGCAACAACGGCGATACCGACAAGCCGGATACCCCGGAAAATGCCCTGTTTGAAACACCGTATCTGCTGTTGCAGGAGTTTTCCACCGGCGGCTATGACCAGGTGGCAGCCGGCAGCGAATTCCCGTTGACCTTTCTCTGTCGCAACACCAGCCAGCAGATTGACTTGGAAAATATCATCCTCAAGGTAGCGCCCAGCGAGGGCTTGCAGATTGTGGACGGAACCAATGTCTTTTTCCTGCCGATTGTCAACAAGAGCGATACCTTTGAAAAGACGGTCAACATCGCAGTGCTGCCCAATGCCGAGGCAAAATCCCACGCCATCGACATTTCGATGAGTTATGAGTATGTCCTCAACGGTGCAAGACAGAAGGGCGAGATGACCCAGCAGGTGGCGGTGCAGACAATGCAGCCGGACCGCTTCAGCGCAGACCCGGTTTCCGACCTGCTGGAGACGACCGTTGGAGAAGAAATCTACATCACCGGAAAGTATGTCAATAAAAGCCGCGGCGAAATCTACAACCTTTCGGCAACACTGGTCGGCGATTTTAACGGAGCCGGCAAGATTGAGCACGTCGGAAATGTAGCGGCAGGCGCATCGGGTGAGGTGGAATTTTCCTTTACACCGGATACAGCCGGACCGCTCAAAGGCGAGATTGCTTACAGCTATGAGGATGCCGCAGGCATGGTCCGCAGCGTCAGCGTGCCTTTCTCCACCACCATTACAGAAGCTACCATGGACGACATGATGACCGGTATGGGCATGGGTGGCGAGATGGACACAGATGGAATGGAGCCGCCGGTGGAAGAGCCGCAGGGATTCTGGGCACAGCTTAAAAACCCGAACAGCTGGCAGATGTGGGCAGTTGTCGGTGGCGGCTGCGTGGTGATTATCCTCATTGTTGCATCGGTTATCAAGCGCAAAAAAGCGGCGGCAGAATTCGAGGACGACGATGAAACTGTTTGATTTGATTTCCATGACCTTTCGAAATCTTCTGCGACGCAAGGCGCGTACCCTGCTGACCATGACCGGCGTTGTGGTGGGCACCTGCGCTATCGTCGTGATGATTTCGCTGGGTCTTGCAATGACCCAGGCGATGGAGGAATCGCTGGCTCAGATGGGGGATTTGACCCAAATCACCATCCAGAACTACGGCAGCTCCCAGGACCTCAAGCTCAACGATGAAGTCGTTTCCAAGGTCCAAAAGTTGGAAGGGGTGGTGGCAGTCACCCCGATGGCAAGCGCCTCCAACCTGAATATGATGGCGTATGCCGGACGAAACGACCGCTATCAGATGTATCTGTACAACGTCATGGGTGTTTACCCCGAGGCGCTGCCCTACTTTGGCTATCAGGTGCAGGAGGGAGAAATGCTGACCTCCAGCCCTGCGCCCAAAAAGACAGCTTATATGATGTTTGGCGGAGAGTCAGCATATGAATTTGAGGACAGCAAGCGCAGCTGGCGCAACAACCGCGTCTATGCAACACCCGACGAAAACGGCAAGATGCCGGACCCGTTTGTCGACCCAATGAACGATAAAATCACCCTCAGGCTGCAAGCGAAGGAGTTCGACGAAAACGGCAAGCCGAAGTATCCCGAGGTGACAAGGGATGTTCACGTCACCGGCGTGCTGGTGTCGGATAACAGTGTCGGCTGGGAAACCAGCTACTACTGCTTTATGGACATCCGCGAGCTGCGGGAGCTGGAAAAGGAATACAAGAGGGTCAACAAGATTCGCGACGACAAAAACAGCGACAACAATAACGGACTGGAAAACTACCAGCAGGTCAAGGTCAAGGTGTCGGACATCGACTTGGTGTCGCAGGTGGACCAGGCGATCAAAGGAATGGGTTTTGAAACCTACTCTCTGGATTCGGTGCGCGAGCCGATGCAGAAGCAGATGCAGCAGCAACAGCTGTTTTTGGGCAGCCTGGCTGCTATCTCTCTCTTGGTTGCTGCCATCGGTATCACCAACACAATGATCATGTCCATCTACGAACGCACCCGTGAAATCGGCGTTATGAAGGTGCTGGGCTGTCGGGTCGGCAATATCCGCGCTGTCTTTTTGATGGAGGCGGGATTGATTGGCTTTGGCGGCGGTCTGGCAGGAGTGGGCATCAGCCTGCTGATTTCCAAGCTGCTCAACTATCTTTCGATGAACGGCGGCATGGGTGCAGATGGCGGAGGAATGCTGTCCGGTAT
>SAMEA3387468__coassemble_2688_pt1 | contig 13030 bp, 10 predicted proteins | sample SAMEA3387468__metabat2_high_PE_046 | metagenome-assembled genome bin SAMEA3387468 (sample SAMEA3387468) | Felis catus | biome: Faeces | place: United Kingdom | collected 2012
GCACAGGTGATAGGATCACCCCCGCGTGTGCGGGGAAAAGACTGGCAAGTAAACTGCACCATCCGCCGAAAAAGGATCACCCCCGCGTGTGCGGGGAAAAGTTAGAAACAGAAATCAATGCGGAGATTGATAAGGGATCACCCCCGCGTGTGCGGGGAAAAGGCAGGCGTTCGGGTGCATCAGGACGTGCCCCAAGGATCACCCCCGCGTGTGCGGGGAAAAGGCAGCATCTTTTGCCATCGGGAAGTTGGTGGTGGGATCACCCCCGCGTGTGCGGGGAAAAGTTACTCCATGTTGTTTGCAAAGTTGCGCAAAAAGGATCACCCCCGCGTGTGCGGGGAAAAGTTCTGCGATTTCCCTTTGCAGAGCCTTGTACTGGGATCACCCCCGCGTGTGCGGGGAAAAGTTTCAAACGGTGGGATGCAAAGCTTTTCATTTAGGATCACCCCCGCGTGTGCGGGGAAAAGTTCTCATTGGAGCACTTGTCCGCAGGCAAACAGGGATCACCCCCGCGTGTGCGGGGAAAAGGTTTCCGGCGCGGAACTCTCTATCCCTGTAGTAGGATCACCCCCGCGTGTGCGGGGAAAAGAAATTCCCATTTTCTGGAAGTTGCTGGATGGCAGGATCACCCCCGCGTGTGCGGGGAAAAGGGCGGACAAGGGCGATTTTGTACACATCACCGAGGATCACCCCCGCGTGTGCGGGGAAAAGCCAGAGCTCGAGCAACGCAGGCTACGAGGGCGAGGATCACCCCCGCGTGTGCGGGGAAAAGACTAAAAAAAGCCCATAAAATCAAGGACTTTGATCCCGTACCTATCCGATTTCATTTAGTTTTTCGTAGATTTGAAAGGTGGTGTAGCAATCTTCCAACGCCCGATGGAAACGTTCCGGTTTGATCTCAAAATAGCCCGCCAGCGTTTCCAACCGATAATCTGCTATACCCTGGACCTTTCTTCGTGCCAAGGACAACGTATCAAAGCAGGAATTTACAGGAATCGAAATCCCGGTATCCACACTTGCTTTTTTTAAAAACGCCAGATCAAAGCTTAAGTTATGTCCAATCACGACACTTTGCCCTAAAAAGTCCCAAAATTCCTCCAGTGCTTTTTTTAGTTCGATGCCTTTGTCTGCCATCTGTTGTGTAATTCCGGTTAAATCCATAATATCCTGTGGAATCGGGCACTTTGGATGAATCATCGCCGAAAAGCGTTCCGATATTTTATGTTCAATGATTCGTAATGCACCAATTTCCAGAATCTCGTTGTGTGCTGGATCCAATCCCGTCGTTTCAACATCAATGACAACATAGCCTCTCTTTTGTGCTCGTTTGTCTTGTTCGGCACGTTTGTTCTGAACCATTCGGCTAATAGCTGCTTTACTTGATCTGTCCATTGATACCGCACCGGATTCGGTTGTTGCAGGTCGCATCATCAGTGTCAATCCTTCAAAATCCACCGGCATCCAACGGGTGTTGTGGACCCGGAATTCCATTCCCTGTTCGTTGTTGGCAGAATACACCATCGTCGCACGTCCTCTGGGAAGGTTGTCACAAATGCGCTTCCACAGTTCTTCCCGCACTCGCTTGTTCAGCTGTCCAACATAGACACCTGTGTTGATTTCCAGAAGCCATTTGGACAAATCTCCACGCAGCCGAGGCGGACAATCCGTAAGTGTTACAACAATCATCTTTACTCCTTCGCACTGTAAGAACGTCCGTTTTCCACACACCCCTGTTTGTCATCCCATAGATACACTGCATTTTGAAGTTCACATGATACATCATCCGCAGCAAACAGCGTCTGAATATCCCGCACCATCCTTTCCATCAGATGATATTTCTTCATTGCATCTCGGGTGTTTCTCCGCATAACAGAGGCAATATCCTCCTTTTCCACAGTCGCAGCCAACTCAAAAGCCAACGGAATTGTAATATCTGCTTTATAGAGGTCTGCTATGTCATACACAAAGGAACACTCATGACCTGTGTGGACGAATCCCAGACCCGGCGAACAACCAAGCGCTTGAATCACTGCGTGAGCTGCTCCATAAAGGCAAGCATGTCCGGCAGAAAGCGCTTGATTGACCGGGTCTCCTCCCGAAAAATTTTCCGGGTCATAATTTCGTCCATTCCATGGAATATTCCATTTTTTAGAACACTGACGATATACCGCACGAATTCGGGCGCCTTCCCTGCCACGCAACTGCTGCAACGTCAACCGGGATACATCTTCATTTGGAAATCGCATACTGTACATTTGACGTACTACACCCAAGCGAAGCCGGACGTTGCTAACCAGCTCTGCCTGTCGAATCAACAGGTTTGCCCGATGCGTCAAAGCCCGACCACCTGCATAGTAGCGCACGCCATGTTCTCCTACCCACAGGACACTGACTCCAGAGTCACCAATCAATTCCATTGCACGATGGGTCACTTTGGTACCGGGTCCCAGAAGCAAAACGCTAATGGCAGCAGAAGGAAGGAAAACTGTCCCACGGTCGTCTGTTACAGTGATAGCTCCGTCCTGCCTGTTCAGAACGCAATGCTCCAGATAGATAAATGTCATTCTATCAGAAATTTGCGGAAGAGCTTGAAGTTCCGGGCGAATCATTCCAGGTATTTCAGCCATAACTTATTTCCTCACCTGTACAACTGTCATCAACCCTGTACCATAGGCTTTTCCGCGTCCTATTCCGCTACAAAGCATCTGTCGAAATATTTCCGGGTTACTTACTTCCAAAATTCCCTCATAGGTCACCGCCAAAAAGGTAACGTTTTTCCCGCTGCTTCCCTTTTTGAAGCGATACCAGACCGATTTTGTTATGCCGAATTCTTCTTCCGACAGGATAAATCCATATTTCTCGCTTTGTCGTTTTAGCCACTCGATCTGATTTTGAGGAGTGCTGTGCGCACACACCCGACCTCGTTGTCCCGGACCTGCCGGAACACTGTAGGTAGGATTCGCACAAAGGCAGAATTGCCAGCGACTGCCCTGACAGATTCGATCCAACAGCGGGGTATAATCCTTTGTTTGCCAGGTTTCTCCCGGTGGTGCAAACTGCACTGCCATCCTGCTGAGGTCCGGTTTTTCGGAGCTGAGAATCAAAAGATAATTCTGCCCGCCTCGACTATCAATCCGCCACAAATTTCTCTGCCGCTCCCCGGGGAAGGAGGATTCCAGTGCACCGTGGAGTTTGTTGGGTGCAGAAATAGCTGATAAGGTGCGATGGTTATTCATATCAAGACGCATTTGCGTTAAGTACATATTTCCTCCCCCAATTCTGTCATTGGATCGTGTTCAGCAATGGGATGCAACGGATAGGTAACCACTCGACGAAATTCATACTTACGGTGAGTGGGATCAAAGGACAGCGGTACATCCCGAATCAGCCCTCCCTGTTCACCTTTTTTCGCATCCAGCACCAGTCGGGTGGATGTATCCGGTGCATTCTCCCGCAAAGCTTCCTCCAACGGCTTAGGGGATATTTCCAGAAACACCCGTCCGGTGGGAGGGCAGGAGCGCCGTCCCAGATACAGTGGAAATGCCGGAGCTTGCAGTGCCTTGCCAATCTTGTTCAGCAGTTCCTCGTCCTTACTTTCCAGTCCGGCAACAAAGATAGCATCTGATAGATAGTAACGGTGGGTTACATAAGGACTGCCTTTTCCCGGATGGGCTGTATGATAATCCCGTATCATGGTACCTTCCCGGTCCACCCGGATACCAAAGCGCAAAGATGCCAGTGTATGTAAAATTTCCTGGTCCTGTCTGGGAATTCCCAATGCAGCGGCAATCAATCCAATTACACCGCTTTTACTTGGTTCTCGCTGCGTTCTCCTCACATCAAATTTCGAGTCCGTCCCCCAGGACTGCATCGGTCCTGCAAGACGCAGAAGCAGCGTACTCATTTTATTTCCCCTTTCAGCCATGCTTCCAATGTATTCAGCAGAGCATCTACAGAGCAAGGCTCCGCCAGAGATTCCAAACCTTTTCCCACCGTCAGAGACAGCTCCGGTGCAGCTGCAAAATCACGGTAGGTTTCATCTGCATAAGCTGCTAAAGCCTTTGCGGAATTGGCAACATAGCCTTCGTTTCCGGCGCGTACGGGCTTCTCAAAAGCACCTGCCATATTGATGGGCTGATCTCGGCGGACGGCCACATACACCACATCCGGGCGGGTCCAGTTGGCAAAGGTGTTCTGCTTGCCGGTGGGCATGCTGCGGATAAACGCCTCCGCAAAAGCCCGCACTGCCTCCGGTGTTGCCTCTCCAAGCATCTTTTTTAAATCTTCCACATTTACCGTGGCATAGCGGTATAAGGTAGAAGAATTGAATTCGACGGTTCCCAGATGACCGGCACCGGCATTGTCCTCTGGAGAGCAGTCGTCCACAGCAGTGAAATAATCAAATTCATTTTCTATTGCATGGGTGGAAATTGCATGAGCAACCTGAGCGGCAGCATCGAAATTGAGCCCGGGATCATCTGCCACCATTCGACCAAACAAGGCAAGGTCTACGCTGGGTCTGGCTTTCAAAGCCTCTTTGCATTCCGTTTTGTTGGGTGCCTTTTCCTGTCTGGCGGCAATCTCTGCCAACTGATGGATTTGACTGGGGCTGATGAAAAATAATGCGCCGGTCTTCAGCTGATTTTTGTCTTCCTTTACTTTGACTCCGGCAGCCTCCAATACCTTCTTTGCAGAGTCTTGCGCCTGTTTTTCGGTACACTCCGGGTCGAGTGCTATAACCTGACCTGCTACCAAATCAATCACCATTTTGGTTCGCTGTCCCACATCCTCCTGAGACAATATATCCTGAAATTTCAGTCGCATAGCACGTTTCCAAGCCTGACTGGACACTCTGGCACGCGTCACACCGCCGTAAATAGCCGTCTTGGGACTGCCGGTATCATCACGGTTCACACAGCTGGGGGGAACCGTCTGCAGTACGTGGAAGTCAACATAGATTCTTTCACTGTTATTCATGATTGTCATCCTTTCTTTCCTGACGCCGGTACACAGTCCGGTAAAAATCCTGTCCCCATTGCAGACGAATTCTTGCAGCTCCGTCCGGCGTTTGGAAGACATATAAATCTCCTGCCAATTCTACATAATCCAGAGGGATACCATCCCTGCGCAAAAGCTGGATCAACCCGCGCAGATGGTGCAGACACTCCGGCATACCTTTACCAGTAGCAAATGCATTAAATCGGCGCTGAACCGGTTTTAGGTGATCTTCATCGCCGTCTGCCAAGCTGCCGATGGCAATTCCCAGCCTTTGCCCATCCATATGCATTTTCTGGTCGTTGCCCTGCTGATGCATGGCATATAGAGTCAAGGCACCGCACACCGCCCATTCTTCCCATGTAGGGTTGCCGTTTTGGCTCATAAGCTCCTCTGGAAAATCCCGAAACAGAAGCTCCCAGAGCTGAGGTAGCTCTCCCGGCTTCTTGCCAATCCCACGGCGCAGATTTGCCAAATCAGCACGAACCAGATGCGGATTGGGTTCCGTTTGCCAGTACATGAGTCTTTTGCGCACAAAGCTCATTACCTGCTTTTTACGGTCGTTCATCTGTTTTCTCCTTTGTTATGCTTTTTATGTTGAAGTGATTTCTTATCTGCCAGGAAAATCGATTAAAAGCATTCGGTGAAGAATAAAACTTTCCTTCTACCCAACGTCCTGCAAACGCTGCTTCTCCGGCATTTTGAACCATTTTTTGTCCCTGTTTCATTGCGAGATGATATGCCTCCATACGCCACTGCTCATCTTTTTTTGCCCGGAGTTCTTCTGCATCCCCCAAATCAGGGTCAATGGAAGCCAGCCACCTGCGAAACGGAATATCCACTGCGGAATAATACATTTGGCTTGCCTGATAGATTCTGCCTTTTTCTGCGTCGCTGTCCGGTTGCCCGCCGGCTGCCTTGAAAAGTTCTTCTGCTAACACCCCCAAAAACCATGCTGCTTTCTCGGTCTGGGCAATTTTATCTTGGATCAACTTATCCCACAATTTTCCTCCTTCCTCCAAAAGAGAAATGTGGAAATCCAGATGGTCCTCCAATATATCTTCTATAAAGAAGTCCTTATCACCATATTTTGCTCCTACAGTGCGGAAATGGATGATAAAATTATTCTCAAGAACTTCTTTCCATTTCAGCAATACGACCCAGTTCATAATTCCGGGCGTCTTGCCATTACTTTGTGGTACTGTGATTGCAGAAAAATCGCGCCACATTTGCCGATCTGGTTTTAGTCGTTTCGGTTGGTTGTAGCCCGGTTCATTTTTCTTTCCTTCCCGATACTCCCATAGGGTCATCTGTTCTGCATCGGCATTGATCTTAGAGAAAAAATCACCGCCTAAAAGAGTATATCCTACGACCTGTTCATTCTCCCTGATCAAGAGCAACCTGCGTGATTGCAGCGTCAGCAACTCCGCCTGGTTGTCCGGCATCGCAATTTCTGTTCGCTCCTCTCCCTTGGGTTTTTCCAATTCCCATACAGGGGCAGGTTCCTCCCAAATCTGGCTTCCATCTTTTAAAAGTGCCAGATTCAACATCAGTGTTTCAAAAAGCGTTTTCCCCTCGGCATAGATAAGTCCCAGCTTCCCCAGCCAACCGGCACCTGGTGAGGGGAGTCCCTTCCCCTTCGGCTTTGCAGAGGTATCGTCAAAGCCGTTGAGGTGAATAAGCCACCTTGCCGCTGCCGCATAGTCTAGCCCTGCCTTTTCTTTTCCTAAACAGACTGGGAAAAGCCGCACCTTGTTGTTGCTCTCAGACAGTTCGCCATTTAACTTCGCAGCAGTATATACAGTTCCTACGGATGCTGCCGGAGTCTGATAGAATGGGTGTTCCGGGTGGAAAAGCCAGAAGCGCTCCTTCCATTGTTCCAAATATTTTCGAATTGGTTCTTGTGGAAACTGTCCAGCCTTCCACAGCATCTGCCAACGCTGTACTGCCTGACCTGGAGTTTCTATAGGATTGTCCTCACCATCCAAATCCATTCGATAGAAAACCGTATGTAGCACTGCCAGCAAAAGGCGCAGAATTGCAACATCCTGTGTCGGAAGCTCTCCTGCCAGACGCCGATAGTGATGACCTTCCCACAATGCTTGTGTCAAAGAAATTTCCTGAGACGTACAGTCCTCTGTCATTACTTTGATCCAAGGTTCATCTAAGAGATTAAATTCAATCTCGGACATTTTATTCCTCCTTTTCTGCTAATCCAAACTGTGGATTGTAATACAATTTCTTTCCGGCAAGTTCTGCGGTTCCTTCCGAATTCAAAACAAGGAATAACTCGCCTTGTAACACTGGGGATTGCAGCCATTCAAAGAGTTTCTCTCCCATCTGTTCTTCCAATTCTTTAATCACAGCATCAATACAGTAGTTTTGGCTGAAAGTAGAAGGAAGGCGCAATCTCTGGGCAGCAATAACTCGACTTTCTTCTATGCTGGGTTGTATATTAAGTTGGTAGCGCTCTCTGGAATGTTCTTTTGACAACAGCTTGATCTGACCGTCTTCATCTTGCTGAACCACCAGCACCTCAATAGCGGCTGTTCCATCGCGGACAGCTGCCTGCGCCTGTAAATCTGTAAACATCTGCATATTATCCATTGTGCCAACAATTGTATCAAAGAATCCATCTGTCGAAGGTGGAAGCATACAATAACTACTGGCACGCTTCCGCTGTTTTTTTTGAAATAATTGATGCTGATTTTTCGCATCTTCATACTCCGGTGTAGATTCCGGCTCCCAAAGTGCCTCATCATATGTTTTCTGCACCAATGGGGAAATGTCCTCCGGCAATCTGATTTGATTCGGCAACAAGCCCCGGGTTCTCAGCAACAGATAAGCACCGTAGACTGCAAGGCTACCGGCATCCAGTTCTCCCTGCGCACCAAGCACCAGACAGCGTGGCGTTATTGCCTTGGTGGGTCTTTGCCTGGAGTGGCGATGCAGGCGACCGATTCTCTGCAACAGCAGGTCCATCGGGCAAAGATCCGTAATCAGAAGGTCAAAGTCCAAATCCAGAGATTGCTCCAACACCTGAGTTCCAATCACAATGACTCCCTTGCGTTGCTCCAATGTAGAATGTTTACCAACATGTTCCAGAATATCCTGCTCATGTTGCAGCCGGTCCGGGGTCAAATATCTGGAGTGATCCATCAGTATTGTCGCCTTAGGATAGATCTCTTTTAAGCGTTTCCACAATTCCTGTGCCCGCTTCACTGTGTTTACAATAAAACCCACACAACCATATTCGATTATATTGCCCAGTTCCGCGATTGCCTGCTCTTCTGTACATCTCTCGACGAGAACCGTCCGGCTGGTTCCCTCCGATGGAATTGCCAATTTATAATGATGGTTATCGCTTGTCCAGGTAAGCAGAGGATACTCCTGGATATTTTTGAATTCAGCAGGTGGTTTCTTGCCGGAATAAGCATGGAGCAGCTCGGCTCTTCTCTTTCCGGGCAGGGTGGCTGACAACAATATTACCGGAACATGATAGGCGCCCAACCACTTCAATGCGCAGTCCAAGTAGGTGTTCATGTAGGTGTCATAGGCATGACATTCATCAATAATGACAACTTTTCCAGTCAAACCCAGGTGCCGAAGCATAACATGCTTCTGACGAAGCGCTGCCATAAGAAGTTGATCCACTGTACCTACAACCAGGTTTGCCAGGAGCTTTGTTTTTCTTCCTCGGAAGAAGGAGTGTACAATCAGAGATTCCGGTACCATATCATTTGCCCAAAGTTCCTGCTCCTCATCACCGACCTGAACACTCCCTTCTTCCAACTGCCGAAAGGATTCATTAAATTCCGCCTGTCCATGGACCAGGGACACAGCAATCCCACTGGATTCCGGCTGTTGTTGTGCCCATTGAGTCATTCTTGTGAACATGGCATTGGAGGTTGCCTGAGATGGCAGGAAAAAAGCAATCCCTCCCAAATGAAAACGATTCATCATAATCTCAGCAGCAGAGAGTGCCGCCTCCGTTTTCCCCTGACCCATAAGAGCTTCTAAAATCATGATTCCCGGTTTTTCCATTTCCGCTGCAATCTGCTTAACAGTTTCCTGCATACGATTTGCTGAAAACCCAAAGCGACTCATAAAAAAGTAGGGCATTTTCCAGTCGTCAGACACCTTCCAGGGAGCGGGAAGATTCAATTTCTGGAGGGCAAATTCTGCTCGCTTCGGGTCATATTTCCGAGGCAACTCGTCCTCCCTGATCATTGGGAAAAAAGCAGTGTTACTGGCAATCCAGTCTGCCATGATAACAAGACCTGTCAACGCCATCTGTGCAGCCATTCCACATTTGGGTAAATCTTCATGATGGATGATCCCGATTCCATTCAAAGCCCAAGTAAGCAGTTCCCGTTGCGTATTGCCCCACAGGGTGTCCCGTTCTTCTGTATTGTTCCAACCGAAAGACATCGGAGATTCTTCGCGAAAGGAAACGATGCGATGACTCTCCGGTTTCCCGTGGTGTGCGCCGACTACAGCAGCCAAACATTCATTGATTTCTTCCGCTCGCAGTATTTCCGCACCTGCAGCAGCATGAAACAGCTTTTCATTAAATAAGCCCTTCTGCGGTTCTGTAACTAGTCCATTTTTTTCCAGCCGATGCCGCAACGTCTCTCGGTGAGCCAATATCTTCCGCTGAAACATTGGCGTTGCTTTGCCAATATCATGCAGTAGCGCAGCTGCAATAGCGATTTTGCAAAGTTTCTCCTGCGTTAACTCCAATTCGTCATAATAATCATCAGGAAGCCAATGCCACAGCAAATACTCCATTACAGCTGCGGTATCTTGCAGATGAACAACCAGTGGCAGCCAAAGCGTTTCATCCTCTGCGTCTGTCTTGGCATTCAATGCCCATGCCGCATCACTAAGTTTTTCTGTGCCTCCAATCAGATATTGTACAGGCAGATGATTCATATACGCATCACTCCTTTTCGCTCTGTTTGTATTTGATATACTTGCTGTAAGAGGGCGCCGGATTTATATTGATCCTGTTGTAATTGATACAAAACTTCTTTAAGAAGTATCGGTCAATGATAAAATATATTTGAAGTTCTGAAAACAGAGCAACTGGGCTGTTTTTTATATTTGCTATATTTATCACACAATGGAAACATCTCAGTTTGCAAAAAATTTGTGTAAATTGGTGCGTCTTACAGAATTTTTATGAAATTTCGGAGGAATACCAATATAGTAATAATGCGTGAATATTTATATTCTTATCGTACCATAAACATCCATATTTTTCAAGCTGTTTTGCCTTTCATCACCTATCTGTTAAAGCTCGTAAACACATGGCTACGTTTATTCTGCCTTTTCTTAAAACATTTCGTATTCATATTAAATGAAAGTCACACCAAAACAGCATGAGCGAATCATCTTCATCCCCTGTTAAATAAAACCATATTCCCCTGGAGGTAAACGATATGAATTTCTATTGGTCAACATCGCTATCCATTAACAGGAATTGCGGTTGCCGCCATCTAAAATATTCCCCGTTCTTTATTTTGTCGTTCAAGTATCGTATAATGATATAAAACAAAAGCGCAATAGAACCAAAGTGCGTTCCATGAACATTCTTGACCAGAATCTGCTTACGTCGGATTTTGGGGGCAGTCAAGCAAAACGCACGATTTGGGATATTGCCCGGATCAACTGCAATAAAAAACAGAACAAACTGCTTTGTTAACGGTCTACCTTGGCGTAGGTCTACATAATGGATACGGAAGCGCGCAGCGAATGTACATCAAGCGAGGGTATATCCCCGATGGAAGCGGTGTATGGTATGGGGATAAAATATCTCCTCAATATGCCGATTGCTGCCATGATGACTTCGTTTTGTACTTATCAAAAAAGCTGCAATAACGAGAACGGTGTGGAACAAGGAGAAGCGAATCATATGACAAAAGAAGTATTTGCAAAACCATGTGTTGGAGCAATCATTAAAAAAGTGGTCGGCAATGAACCATATATTCTTCTACAAACAAGGCAAAAAGAAGATGGGAACGAAACCAATGGCATGTTCGAAATTCCTGCCGGTAAAATCCGGGAATACGAGGATGTGTTTTCGGCGCTGCGCAGAGAGGTTTGGGAAGAGACTGGTCTGAAGATTACAAAAATATACGGCGAAGATTCATCGGTATGCACACAGATTGGCGATGTAACTACAATTTCATTTACCCCTTACTGTGTAACACAAAATCTGTCAGGAGCATATTCCATCATTCTGAACACATTTTTATGTGAGGCAGAAGGTGATTTAACGGAATCTACCAATGAAACAGAACAGGTCCATTGGGAAAAAGTATCGGAGATAAAACGATTGCTGGAGGAGCATCCCGAAAAAATATTTTTTATGCATATCAATGCGCTCAAAAAGTTTTTAAAAGTGTAAATTTCCGTTTACTGTCGGTAGAGAAGCGCATGGTCTCACCGGGAGGTGCGCCTGATGTCCAAAGAACCTTTCTGGAATAGCGAAGAATCTATCAGCAAAGTAAAATTGACTGTGCTGAACACAACGATGATCATGCGGCAAGCAGGACGTATCTTTTATCTTGATCTTGCTCCGCTCAAATCCTAAGGAATCTATGAGCGAGAATCATGCCGTTTGATTCCCTCTCTCAAAAAAGAAATCCGCTGTAATCTCCATCCTTGCAAGAGTGGACACTACAGCGGTTTTCTTTTTTTGCCCCTTAATGCCTGATAGCTTCGCAATAATCAAGCCCACACCAAGAACCACAACCGACACAGGCTACAGGTGCTGCTTGAAGTTGTGCTACCCGTGTCGTTGACAGACCTCTTTTTCGGCAAAATTGGGGTGGATAAGGTCCAGAAGATGACAAACCGAAGGTGGCGTCAGGCAGGAGCAGTCATAACTGCATCGGAAAAAAACCTGCAAACTCCATGATAAGCATTTTCCTCATCTTCAGGCGAATAAAGGGATATAAAAAGGTGCAGGTGATGAAACTATCACCTGCACCTTTTTATAATTTTTATAATAGGATACTACATTCGTTCCGGCTTGATTGAATCCCCCATCATATAAAGCGAAATGACGAAGTGGTGTTCACTGCCATCGAGCCATCGGCGTAGAAGTAATACTGCTTGCCGTCAATCTGCTTCCAGCCGTTAGAGAACATTTTGCCGGTGGTTTTGTCCATCCAGTATTTCTTCTGGTTGTCGGAGAACCAGCCTTTGAGCGGTTCTCCATTTTTGTAGTAGCTCCACTCGCCGCTGTCATTCTGCTGCCAGCCATTTGCAGTCTGCGAGTCGATGATGATTTCCACGAACCGACGCAGGGCGGTGGCAACTTCGGCGCGGGTGGCGGTTCCCGCAGGGTCAAATCGGTTGTTTGTCTTGCCCGCCAAGATGCCTGCCTGCTGCATGGACTGGACCGCCTCCTTCGCCTGAGACGAAATCTTTGCATTATCTGCAAAGGTCACAGCTTTCAGCGTTTTCGGGATGGTGTAACCCAACTTGGCAGCGTAATTTTTCAGAATCACTGCCATCTGCTCCCGGGTGATTTGACTGTCCGGTGCAAAGGTGGTGTCTGTTGTTCCGCTGATGATGCCCTTGCTTGCCGCCCAGTTGACATAAGGCGCGTAGTCAGCATCGGCTTTCACATCGGTAAATTTGCCGGTCCGGTAGCTGTCGGGATTGATTCCAGCCAGCCGTCCCAGAGCGGTGACGAACATTCCTCTGGTCATGCCGGCATCGGGGCTGAAGGTGGTTTCGCTGGTGCCAGAGAACAGTCCACGGCTGACCACAAAGAAGATGTTGTCCTTTGCCCAGTGGTTTTCGATGTCAGTAAAAACAGAAACTTTCGCATCATAGCCCACTCCGTAAATACCCGCCTGGGTCATCTGGAAAATAACTGCCTTCTGGTCGGTATCATAGCTGGACTTGGTGAACCACTGCACCTTGCCCGCAGCATCCACAGAAACCGCATACAGATTGCCGCTCTGCTCGTTCTTTGCTGGTGTGTACGGAATGGCAATGCTGATGGTCTTTCCGTTCA
>SAMEA3387468__coassemble_2690_pt1 | contig 13017 bp, 10 predicted proteins | sample SAMEA3387468__metabat2_high_PE_046 | metagenome-assembled genome bin SAMEA3387468 (sample SAMEA3387468) | Felis catus | biome: Faeces | place: United Kingdom | collected 2012
GTCGGTACCATCACCGGTCTGGTCGCAAAGGAAAACGTAGTGGCTACCCTGGGCATCCTGTTTGGATTTGCCGAAGTTGCTGAAAACGGCGATGAGATTTGGACCTTGTTCGCCCAGAATTTCACTGCACTTTCTGCTTATTCCTTCCTGGTATTCAATCTGCTGTGCGCACCTTGCTTTGCTGCCATCGGTGCCATCCGCCGAGAGATGGGCAGTGCAAAATGGACCTGGATTGCCATTGGCTACCAGTGTATTTTTGCCTACATCATTTCGCTGATTATCTTCCAGCTGGGCAACTGGTTCACCACCGGTGTCCTGTCGGTCGGCACCATCGTCGGCATCCTCCTGCTGGCAGCAATGGTCTACCTGCTGGTCCGTCCGGCTCCAAAGGAAACAGGCAAAAGAATGAAGGCTGCCAAAACAATCGCTTAAATCCCTCTCATCGTCGAAAGGAGCTGTTGTGGATATGAAACTGACCGCCGGAAAATTGCGCTACCTGATGACGGTGGACGGGCTGCAGGACAGTCTGCCAAAGGTGCGTTGCATCGACATTGCCGTTCAACTGGGCATCTCACGCGCTTCGGTGTGCAAGATGCTCTCCTCACTCAGCCGTGAAGGTCTGCTGGAGCAGCTGCCGGACAAATCCCTGCATATCACTCCCCTGGGACGCCAGCTGACCGAGCAGTATGCACAGCAGTATCAAAGGCTGTACCCGGTCTTTCATCAGATGGGATTGAGCGAGTTTGATGCACAGGAGTGTGCGATGGCGCTGCTTTCCCAGCTGTCCGAGCAAACCTTAAAAAATGTTTGCGCCTGCTTTACACCACAAGTATCCAGTCTATCTGCTTAAAACAGTTAAAATCCGGCTCGGTCCCATTGCGAAAAAGGACCGAGCCGGATTTATTGTTTATTCAATAGATTTACGAACAACACTCTAACAGCTGCTGCACCAAAGGATTGTTGTTTTCTGGATGATAGATAATCATTTCCTCCATACACAGTTCCTTTTGCGGGATGCTGATTCGCAGAAAATTCTCCTGTTCATAGCGCATACTGGTGCTTACATCCAAGCTGAGGACAGCAGCACGATTGATCAGTCCCATCGGGATGACCACATCTGCATCGTCTATCAGCTCGATTTTTTCCCGTTCGCGCACAGTGAAGTTATATCGTCCTTGCAAAAAGCACCACAGCAATCGGCTGATATATACCCGTTGGACACATTTGAGAAGGCTCTCCAGATTCGGTTCCTTCATTCGTTCGTCAAACCACTCCGCAGGCAGCATCAGTTGAAGAGGGCGCAGACCTAACCGGTGATTCATCAACCCCTTGAGCGAGCGCGGTGGCAGATGTCCAAAACCCAAATCATACCGCCTGTCGCGCAGCAGTCGGGCTAATTGCTCAGGTTGGTGACAGTGCTCCAGTTCGACCTCCACCTCCGGGTATCGTGCCTTGAGCCTGCTTAAAACATGAATCAGGCTGTCGCTGTTTCGGACACCGACCACACCAATTTTCAGCTTGTGCCGGTTTCCTTCCAGCGAAATCTGCTTTGCCTGTGTGACCGCCAGCTCATACTGCTCCTGCAATTTTTTTGCCTGTTCCAGAAAATACTCGCCTTTTCCGGTCAGGCGCACATGGCGACCGCTGCGGGCAAACAGTTCACATTCCAGCTCCTTTTCCAGCGAAGCAATCTGCTGACTGATGGCGGATTGCGCCACCCCGCACTCCCGTGCCGCTTTGGTAAAGCTGCTGTTGGTCGCTGCACTGATAAAATAATCCAGCTTTTCAATCGACATACTTTTCCTCCAAAATTCCCAGCAGGTGCTTGAGCGGTCGCAGCGTGTCTTCCTGTCGGTACAGCACCTTCCAGCTTCCAAACGCTCCGGCATCATCCAACGGTCTGACTGCCATTCCCTGCGGTTCTGCATCAAAAATTCCCTGCGGCACCAACGCCATCCCCATTCCTGCGCGTATCATAAAAAACAGACTATCGCTGTCCTGTGCAATGAGGTTTCCGCTGGCAGACAGCTTTAATTCCTCGAGCAGTCTGCGGTAATGGCGTGCAAATTCCTCATCCTGGGCAGCTGGCAAAATAAAACTTCGTTCACGCAGCATAGCACAGCTTAGATGATTGGCGGCTGCCAGCGGCTCCTCCTGTGACATCAGTACCGCACAACCTTGTGTGCAGATATTTTTCATAGAAATCTCCTTCGGAAGCTGTCGAAACTCTCCCCAGCTGAAGACCATCTCCCCCTGACGCTCCAGAAGCCAGCGCTCTGCCGACATTCCGCACCCGTGTACAAGCTCCAGGTGCAGCGTGGGGAATGGTATGTGCAAATCACCCAATGTACGGGAAAGCAGCGGAGAAATGCCCAATGCCCCGGTACATACAAGCATTTGCATCCGTTCTTCGGAGATATGCCGCAGCTGCTCAACCCCATTGTCATAGTCATTGACAAAGCGCATCATTGAGGTATAGAATGATTGACCTGCCGGTGTCAAACGCACCTTGCGGGAGCTTCGGTCAAACAGCGCAAAGCCCAGCTCTTCCTCCAGCGAGCTCATCTGTCGACTGATGGCAGGCTGGGCGATGTGACATTCCTGGGCGGCTTTTGTAAAATTCAGATGCTTTGCCACACTCAAAAAGTATCCTATTTTTTCGATTTTCATTCTTTCACCCAATCTGTTCTATTTTTATTCATTTTATCACGCATTCGGAATATTCTCTAATCAGTTTTATTTATCATAAAACATACATTCATTCAAAAAACCAATCTTACACTTTTCTCCTCTGTCTGTTTTCCTTGTGTTTACGCCACTTTTTCTCTATTTGACATCCATCCTTCCTTTGCATACAGATATGTTGGATTCTGTTTATCTTTTTTTTCTATCTATCGTTAAGTCTCTATCAACAAAATCTATTCCGCACGTTTTTTGTTGTTTTTTGTCATAAAATTTCTCGTATGAATTTGCATCTTTTTTCTTTTATCACAAAAAGGTATCTCTTCATCATTATTTAATATTTTAAAAAATCATGAAGATGTATTATACTATATTTGCAATTCAGGCGGTAAAAAATGTACATTACTGCTAAAGTCCAGCAGGAGCTGCCGCCAAAATCATTATTCAATGGAAAAGGAAGCGTGATGTATTCATGAATCATCCACATTCGTCACCTCAACAGTCGGTGGAGAAATCCAAGGCGATTGAAAACTGGAGCAAGCAGGTGGCTAATCTGACCAGACAGGAACTGATGGAACTGGAAGAAAAAGAAAAAACTCCCTTTCAAAAGTTTCTGGACATCGTCATCGTTGTTCTTCCGTTGGTGTGCGGATTGATCTCCGTCTGTGAGTATCAGTTCCTTCCAAACAATTCTGCCAACCGCAAACCGTACACCTATCTGGTGCTTCTGTTGATTTTAATTGGCATATATGCGGTGCGCGCTGTTTATTCGGCAATCAAGAGCAAACGCGGCGACCGCCAGCCCTTCCAGAAGATTCGCCATCAGGCGCCTTTGTTTGCAGCCTTTTTCCTCCTGCTGGCAATCTACGACTACCTCACCTTAAAAACCGGCATCCTGACCCAGCCGTTCGTACCATGCTTAAACAGCATCATCAACATCGCCTGGGAGGACCGCAATACCATCCTTGTCAGCACTCTGCACACCCTGCGCCTGCTGTTCTTAGGTTACTTCATCGGTATCTCGGTCGGACTGGTCACCGGTATTGCCTGCGGTTACAGCAAACGCATCCGCTACTGGGTGGACCCAATCATCAAATTCTTAGGTCCTATCCCGACCTCCACCTGGATTCCGATTATCATGGTTGTTTGCAGCTCCCTGTTTAAAGGCGCTATCTTCATCATCGCCTTGGGCTCCTGGTTTGCCGTCACCGTTGCTTCGATGACCGGTATCTCCAATGTAGACAAAGAATACTTTGAAGCTGCCCGCACCCTGGGCGCTACTGAACGTCAGCTGGTCTTTAAGGTTGCCATTCCACACGCAATGCCGAGCATCCTGCAAGGTATGACACAGGCAATGAGCAGCGCCTGCACCGCCATCATGATTGCTGAAATGATGGGTGTAAAGGCAGGTCTGGGCTGGTACATGACCTGGGCAAAATCCTGGGCAAGCTACGACAAGATGTTTGCAGCGCTGTTTGTCATCTGCTTCATCTTCACCATCGTTACCAAGACCCTTGCCCTGATCAAGAAACGCGTACTTCGCTGGCAGATTGGAGTTGTGAAATAAATGGCGGAAAATGTTGTATTGAAACTGGACAACGTGTCCAAGAGCTTTGCCAAGGTTGAGAAGGACGAAATCACCCATGCGTTGGGCAACATCAACCTTGAGATGAGAAGCGGCGAATTCATCAGCCTGGTCGGAACCTCCGGCTGCGGCAAATCCACCATCCTTCGCTTGATTGCAGGACTGATTACCCCTACCATGGGTCGATTGACTGTCAACGACCAGGAAATCACCGGACCGGACCCGGAGCGCGGCATGGTGTTCCAGCGCCCGACCCTTTTCCCATGGCTGACTGTAGAGAAAAACATTGCCTTCAGCTTAAAGATGCAGAACAAGCTCAAGGGTAATGAGGACAAGGTAGAGCGGATGCTTCGTCTGATCGGTCTGGAGGACTTTAAGGACGACTATCCGGGACAGCTTTCCGGTGGTATGGCACAGAGGGTCGCTCTGGTGCGCTCGCTCATCAATGAGCCGCCGATTCTGCTGCTGGACGAGCCTCTGGGCGCGCTGGACGCTTTTACCCGTATGAATATGCAGGACGAGATTCTGTCCGCATGGAAAGAGCGCAAGCAGCTTGCCATCATGGTCACCCACGATGTAGACGAAGCCATCTACATGGGCACCCGCGTCATTGTCATGGAGGCAAATCCGGGTCGCATCAAAGCAGATATTCCGCTTACAATGGATTATCCCCGCAACCGAAGCAGTTCACAGTTTGTTGCGTATCGTAACCAGATTCTGGAGATGCTCAACTACGGTGCAAAGGAATAAATGTTCCTGCTGCCGGTTTCGGTCATAATAAAACATATCCAATCCATCCCAAATCAAAAAGGAGAAACGAATTCAATGAACGCAAAAAAATTGCTCTGCGTCCTGCTGGCATCTGCGATGATGGTCGCTTCCTTTGCTGCCTGCGGCAACAGCGAAAGCACATCGGCAGAAACACAGGCTCCTGCTGCGCAGACCGAAGAGAAAAAAGAGGAAACCAAACCAACCGCTGATGACCCGAGCCGTCCTGAGGCTGTTTCTGCCGAAGACTGGGAAGCTATGAAGAAAGAGCCTGCTTTCGGTACCCAGCTCAACTACATCTACAATGGCGGTAACTGTGTATCTGCAAAATATATGGCAGACGTTCTTGGTTACTATAAAGAATATGGAATCGACGCCAACATCATCCAGGGCGACTCCTGCTACATGGCAGTCGGCACCGGTCAGGCTATGTGGGGTATCGACCACATCGCTACCATGCTCGTTCCAATCACCAACGACGTCAACTACACCTTTGTTGCTGGCGCACACATCGGCTGCAAAACCATCTTCGTCCTCAACGACAGCCCAATCAAAACCGTTGAAGACCTCAAAGGCAAGACCATCGCAATCCATGATGGCATCGGCAACTCCGACCACAACATCGTTGCCCGCCTGATCGACGAGTACGGAGTCAATCCGAACACCGACGTAGAGCTGCTCAACGTTGAAACTTCCGCTACCATCGCCGGTATGCAGAACGGTGAGATTGACGCATCCATCTTCAGCGACATCTGGGCTTACGAGATGGTCAAGGACGGCACCCTGCGCCCAATCATCTCTCTGACCACCGACCCTGCATTCCAGGATGAACCATGCTGCGTAGTCGCTATGAACAACGACTTCATCAAAGACAACCCGGTACACGCTAAATATGTGACCATGGCTGTTAAACGCGCTGGTCAGTACAACCGTATGAACGCAAAAGAAGCTGTTACCTTTATGATGGACGACGGCAAGCTGTCCGGTTCTTATGAGAAGAACATCGAATGCTGGAATTCCCTGCACTTCGGACTTTCCGATGCCTTCACCGAAAGAGCGCTGCGTGAAATCACCGAGGACTACCTGCGCCTGGGTCTGATCACCAACACCGACCTGACTGCTGACGAAATCATGGCAAAAGCATGGAACCCGGTATGCCCTGACGAAGAGGTTCCTGATTACACCGTTGGCGACCCTGTTGCCGCAGAAGGATGCAAGGTTCCAATCGTACAGAGCGCAGAAGCTGTCAGCGATACCACCCTGTGGGGTGAAACCCGCACCCAGCCTCTGGCAGGCACCGTTGGCGATGCAAACACTGCTTCCGCAGGCGCTGCTGTTGACAAAGGCGAGCACATCGACTCTTTTGAAGCTTCTACCTCCGGTCAGTGGGACAAGATGTTTGCTCCCGTTACCATCGAAGGACGCGCACAGGAAATCGGCGATTTGGCTCCTACCGCTGAAGAGCAGGCTGCTATGGAAAAAGAACCTGCTTACGGCAAACCAATCAAGTTCTATCTTGCAGACGGCTGCACCTCCGGTCCTACCGTTGCAAACATCTTGGGATACTATGAAGAAGCTGGTCTGACCGCTGAAGGATTCAAAGGCACCTCCTACACCGAGGCACTGGGTACCCAGCAGGCAGACGTAGCCGTTGGTCACATCGCAACCATGCTGGTTCCTTCCACTAATGGCGTTGACCTGACCTTCGTTGGCGGCGCACATATCGGCTGCAAATCGCTGTATGTTCTGGCTGACAGTGAGTACAACACCACCGCAGACCTGAAAGGCACCTCCATCTCGGTTCCAAACGGCATTGGCGCTTCCGACTACAATATCACCAGCCTGCTGCTGGATGCAGACGGCATCAACCCACAGACCGACGTCAACCTGATGCAGGTCAGCACCGACGCTTGCGTTGCTTCGATGGAAAACGGTGAGATCTCCGCTGCTCTGCTGTCCGATACCTTTGCATACAACATGGTAAAAGACGGCAAGCTCAAATGTATCCGCTCTCTGCTGGACGAGGACTTCGCGGATGAACCATGCTGCATCATCGCAATGAACGGCACCTTCGTAAAAGAAAACCCAACCATCTCCAAGAAGGTTCTGCAGTGCGTACAGAAAGCTCATCAGTGGATGCGCGAAAACCCAGAGGAAGCAACCCAGGTTCTGATCGACGAAGGCATGAACAGCGAAGACCTTGAGATGAACACCATGCTCAACAACTCGCTCCAGTTTGGTCTGGACCAGGATTTCACCGCAGTTTCCCTGGAACACGTTGTAGAAAAGTACATCCGTCTGGGTCTGATCACCGCTACCGACAGTGTCGAAGAGGTTATGGACAAAGTATGGAGCCCTGTTCTGTAAGATAAGATAGATAAAGAAGAAAGACAGAAATCTAAGACAAGAAACGAAGGATGAAAGCTATGAATCAGATTAAAAAGATACTGTGTGTCGCTTTGTGTGCTGCTATGATCCTCTCCTTTGCAGGATGCGGCGGTCAGGATAACACCACCGCTCAGGCACCTGCTCAGACCACCGAGCAGCCTGTAGAAGAAAAGAAGGAAGAAGCTCCTGCTGAGGAAAAGAAAGAGGAAGAGGAGAAAAAAGAAGAGGCTTCTGCTAAAGAAGACGGCAAAAAAGCTCCTCTCTTCCCTGTCACCGATGTTATCACCTCTTCCCCTTACTATGAGGAGTTTGATCTGACCCCAACCGCTGAAGAAAAAGCAGCAATGGAAAGCGAACCGATGCATGGTCAGACCATCAAGTACTGGTACGACGGCGGCAACTGCACCTCCGCACCGTATATTGCACAGAAGCTGGGACTGTTTGAGGAATGTGGTATCCAGACCGAGTGCCTAAACGGTACCGCTGTAAAAGAAGCATTGGGTACCAACGCAGCTCAGTTTGGTGTCAGCCACATCGCTTCTCTGCTGGTTCCGATCACCAACGACGTTAACTACACCTTCATCATGGGCGCGCACGTTGGCTGTAAATCCCTGTACGTTCTGGGCGACAGCGACTACAAGAGCACCGAAGATTTGAAGAACACCCGCATTGCAGTTCCAAACGGCATCGGCAACAGCGACTACAACATCACCGCACGTCTGCTGGACAAAGACGGCATCAACCCGCTCACCGATGTAGAGCTGACCCCTGTTGAATCGAGCGCCTGCGTAGCTGCTATGCAGAACGGCGAAATCTCCGCTGCCCTGCTCTCCGATACCTACGCTTACAAGATGGTGCAGGACGGCACCCTGCGTCTGGTTCGTTCCCTGCTGGATGAGGACTTTGCTCATGAGCCATGCTGCGTAGTGGCTATGAACAACGATTTCCTCAATGAAAACCCGGTAACTGCCAAGAAACTCACCCAGTGCCTGAAGAAAGCCAGCAACTGGATGCGCAACAACCCGGAAGAAGCGGTCAATATGCTGCTGGACGACGGCAAAATCAGTGGTGACTATGACATGAACCTGGAGCTGTGGAACACTCTGAAGTTCGGTCTGACCGATGAGTACACCAAAGCCGGTCTGGAGCAGATTATTGATGACTACATCCGCCTGGGTCTGATTACTTCTACTAAGGATGCAGACGCTCTGCTGGAAAAAGCATGGCATCCACAGGCACCTGAAGCTTAAAAACATCCTCGCTTTTATCGTTTCCGTTTTACCCGACTGTCCCAACAAGGGCAGTCGGGTATTTTTTTATCTTTTTTAAGATTGTGAACAAGTCTTTTTTACAATTTGACTTTTTTGTAAAAAGAAACTGAAAAAAGGATATATTTTCTGCTCGAAACATGTTATAGTATAGAAGGATTTGTGATTGAGACCCTCTGCCAAACCCCATTGATTTTAAAAATTTCATCTAAGGAAGGATTTCAAGATGTTAGGAATAAAAAGCACTAAAAAAGGCGCCCCAAAAAGGAATGCGCATCATCATCGTCGGCTGCGGCAAGATCGGAACGACCCTGATTGAACAGCTCAGCCGGGAAGGGCATGACATCACCATCATCGACCGTTCCGCCAAACTGGTACAAACGCTGACCGACCTGTACGATGTCATGGGCATTGTGGGCAACGGCGCCAGCTACAGTGTACAGATGGAAGCAGGCATTGAAAACGCTGACCTGCTGATTGCTGTCACCGAATCGGACGAACTGAATCTGCTGTGCTGTACCGTTGCCAAGCGCGTCGGCGACTGTGCTGCCATTGCCCGTGTACGCACACCCGATTACAGCACAGAGGTCGGTTATCTGCGCGACAAGCTGGAGCTTGCCATGATCATCAATCCTGAACTGGAGGCTGCCAACGAGGTCGCCCGCATCCTGTATCTGCCCACCGCACTGGAGGTCAACTCCTTTGCACACGGACAGGCGGAGCTGATCAAATTTAAGATTCCCGACGGCAATATGCTCGACAATATCAGCATTACACATCTGGGCAAAAACATCGCCCACAATGTGCTGATTTGTGCGGTGGAACGAGATGGCGAGGTTTACATTCCTTCTGGAAACTTTACCTTAAAAAAAGACGATGTCCTCTCCTTTGTTGCTTCCCGCAAGGCAGGCAAAGACTTTTTGGAAACCATCGGCTTTAAAACCAATCATGTCAAAAGCACTATGATTATCGGCGGCGGCAAAGCAGCCTACTATCTGGCGCGCCAGCTGCTGAAGATGGGCATTTCTGTTAAAATCATCGAAATCGACAAAGCCCGCTGTGAGGAACTGAGTATTCTGCTGCCCAAAGCCATCATCATCAACGGCGACGGCACCAACGAGGCACTGCTCAAGGAGGAAGGCATCGAGTACACCGAATCCTTTGTTCCGCTGACCGGCATCGACGAGGAAAATATCCTGCTGACCCTGCACGCCAAACAAGTCTCCCACGCCAAGGTCATCACCAAAATCAACCGCATCACCTTCAAAAGCGTCATCAGCGGACTGAACCTGGGCAGTGTGGTCTATCCGCGATACATCACCTCGGAAACCATCATCGCCTATGTTCGCGCCAGGCACAATTCCCTCGACAGCAACATCGAAACGCTCTACCATATGTTTGACCACCGGGTGGAAGCCATCGAATTTCGTGTCGGGGAAAAATCCGCTGTCACCAATATTCCACTGATGAATCTTCCTTTAAAGAAGGATTTGTTGCTGTCCTTCATCAACCGCAACGGCAGAATCATCATCCCCAGCGGTCAGGACTGCATCAAGGTGGGCGACACCGTAATGATTGTGACCACCCACACCGGCTTCAACGACATCCTGGATATTCTGGACGAGGAGAGGTAAGCGGCAATGAACAAATCTATGATACGGTATATCCTGGGATATATCCTCGCCATGCAGTCGGCACTGATGCTGCTGCCGGTGGTGGTCGCAGCCATCTACCGGGAGCAGGAGGGTATCTACTACCTGGGCGTAGCTTTGACCGGAGCGGTCATCGGTGGACTGATTGTGCGCAAAAAACCGGATGAGTCCATCTTCTACCTCAAAGAGGGCTGCATTGCCACCGCACTGGGTTGGATTATGATGAGCCTGTACGGCTGCCTGCCGTTTGTGCTAACCGGCGAAATCCCCTGCTTCACCGATGCTCTGTTTGAAACCGTTTCCGGCTTCACAACCACCGGCGCCAGCATTTTAAGCGATGTGGGGGCTTTGTCCTACTGCTCTCTGTTCTGGCGCAGCTTCACCCATTGGATTGGCGGCATGGGGGTACTGGTCTTTTTGCTGACCATCCTGCCGCTGAGCGGTGGTTCTCACATCAATCTGATGCGCGCAGAAAGCCCGGGACCCTCGGTCGGCAAACTGGTGCCCAAGGTCAAACACACCGCACGCATCCTGTATATCATCTATCTTGGGATGACGGTCATCGAAATCCTGCTGCTCCTGTTGGGGGACATGCCTTTGTTCGATGCGCTGACCACCGCCTTTGGCACTGCCGGCACCGGCGGATTTGGCATCAAAAACACCAGCATGATGGACTACTCCCCCTATTTGCAGTGGGTCGTCACCATCTTTATGGTTCTGTTCGGTGTCAACTTCAATGCCTATTACCTGATGCTGTTCGGCAAATTCCGGCGTGCCTTTGCTATGGAGGAGGTTCGCTGGTATCTGATTATCATCGCTTTTGCCACCGGCGTCATCTTCCTGCAAATATTGGGCAACTCGGCAGGCGTGTTTGATGCACTGACCCACTCAAGCTTTCAGGTGGCGTCGATCATCACCACCACCGGATTTTCGACCATCGACTTCGACCTGTGGCCGCAGACCAGCCGCACCATCCTGGTGCTGCTGATGTTCATTGGCGCCTGCGCAGGCAGCACCGGCGGCGGCATCAAGGTCTCCTGCTGCGTGGTCATGGTCAAAACAGTGGCAAAGGAATTAAATTCCTATATCCATCCCAGAAGCGTGCGCAAAATCAAGCTGGAGGGCAAACCGATTGACCACGAGGTGCTTCGCTCAATCAACGTCTACTTCTGCACCTATCTGCTGATTTTTTGCGGTTCCATCTTTCTGCTTTCGTTGGAGGGCAAAGACCTTGTAACCAATTTCACGGCAGTCGCTGCCACCTTCAACAATATCGGACCGGGCTTGGAGCTGGTCGGACCCACCCGCAATTTCGGCGGGTTCTCCCACTTTTCCAAGTATGTGCTGATTTTTGATATGCTGGCAGGGCGATTGGAGCTGTTCCCTCTGCTGATTCTCTTCCACCCTGCTGTCTGGAAGCAGGCATTGAGTAAAAAGGTGGAGGAAGGACAGGTTCATCCGCTTCCGCAGGATGATTTTACCACCTTTTGGTACGATTCCAAGTATTAAAATCAAAACAAGACGAGGTCTGTGTAATCAGCACAGACCTCGTCTTGTTTTTTAAAAGCGAAAACGCTTGTCCTCCCGAAAGCTGCGCCGCCCGGGATTTCCCTCACAGCGGTAAATTTTGCGCTGTTTGAGGTCGTACACCACCGACCAGACGGTGTCCTTCCCGGTGCTTCGGTCGTATTGGCAGAGAAAACCACAGTTGCCGGACAGCAGCTCCTTTGCAAAAAAGAAGGTCCACCCCGTTTCTCTTCTGCTTTAGTGCGGTATACAGCGTTTGATACCTTGTTTGCGCAAACCAGTCATCCACCTGAGGCAGATTGTATTGCTGCATCTCCTCCAGATAAAAACGGTTGGTCGCACAGACAAAAGGCTGCTGCAAGCCCTGTCGTACTGCCACCTGCTCCGCATTGCACTCTACTAAAGCAATCTCGCCTGTGCAGTCTGCCATCGTAAAGGTCTGGGAAGAGGCAATCGGCAGAACGTGCAGGGTGTGGATTGCCTCTTTTACCGTTTTGCAGCGTTCCAGAAGGTAACGCAGAAGCAATCCTGCATTCCATCCCGGCTTAGGCTGCCGCGGATATACCGCAGTCAACCCGACTGCCAACCCATGCTGATTGATTCCATCCTCCATCTCCACAAAGGCGGTTGTATTTCCTGTAAAAGCGTAGGCACCCTCGTTTAGCCGATAAACCACGTTCAAATTTTGTCCTTCCAGTGCCGTCAAAAAATCGCTGTTTCTTCCCAACATCACCTGCTGTTCGGATGAGAAGGCAAAGCAGGAACAGCAGCAGGACGGCGGCAGGACATACATACCGAACAGCACTGCCTGTAAATGGCGGACATCACACTGCTGTCCATCTGCAATTCCCTGTATCTCTTCGAGGATTTCGGGATAATCCTTTTGATAAATCGGCAAACAGCTTTGTGCATAGGCAAGCCGCTCTTCTGTGATGGCAAAGGGTACCTTCTCCAAAATGATATGCTGGTTTTTCAGCAAAAGAGAACCCCAGCGATAGCCCGCTTCATAGTGTGTTCCTTTCAAATGTGCATGATACATTTTTACACGCTCCTTATCTGTCAATAAAGAGCTACCGGCAACTCTGTTCTAAAGTGTAGCACTACAATACATATTGGACAAAAGAATAAAAAGATATGAGGAATAGGG
>SAMEA3387468__coassemble_3894_pt1 | contig 7088 bp, 7 predicted proteins | sample SAMEA3387468__metabat2_high_PE_046 | metagenome-assembled genome bin SAMEA3387468 (sample SAMEA3387468) | Felis catus | biome: Faeces | place: United Kingdom | collected 2012
CGCCCTTGACAGAATCCTTTTGTTCTGTCAAGGGCGAATAAAATTCTTTATCCGTGGTGCCACCTTGATTCACCTGCTGTACAGCCGGTACGCTTTTACAGGATACCAACATATCCCCGACAACTAACGTATGCCTGACACGTCGCAGAATACTTTGAATGGGACCTTCCCTTTCATTTGACTGCGCCCTCAGCGGTCCATTTGACGACTTGTTTCTCCCCCGACTCTCAGCAACACGGGTTCTCTGTACAGGCATCATCGCCGTTATCTCCACTTCAACGGTTTGTTTATGAACTTGGCTTGATTTTATCACAGCACAGGGCAACTGTCAATCCCTTTTTACAAAATTTCTTTGATAGTTTTTTGTCAATATACACCACTTTTCCTCCTTTGTCCCACACCAGCTGTTGTACAGATTGACATTATTGTCAAAAAGAATACAATGGAAATAGAACGATACGGAGGAAAAACAAATGGAACAGACCAATAAACTCAACTGGATTAAAAAAGTCACCCCGCTGCTGTACAGCCTTTCGCTGGCAGGTATCTGCCTGTACATTGCATTGCGCTGCCGCAGCTGGGCAAACCTTCTGCTGCCCTGGGAAACCGGATTTGTCTTTTTCCCGCTGGCGGCTGTGTACTACCTGTCCAACCAGCTGCTGTGCAAAAAATATCTGGTGGCAGAAAACCGCGCCCTCACCTATTGGGTCAGCGTTGCCACCTTTGTGGTCATCTACCTGTCGATGTCGATTTTGTGCGCTGACCTGCTGCAATGGTTTCTGCACTTCTTTTTAACCGATGCCGCCCGGCAAACGCTGTTCATCCTGTGCGGTTTTGCCTGCCTTGCCTTCACCCTTTTCTTTGCCTGCTATGGCTACTACAAGACCACCAAAATCGTAACCGTTCAATATCCGCTTGCCAGCGAAAAGCTTGCCCGCCCATTGCGCATCGTACAGCTCAGCGACCTGCACATCGGCTTTTTTGTGGGCGAACAGCACATCCGCAAGACGGTGGAGGCAGTCAACCGGCTTCAACCGGATATGGTGGTCATCTCCGGCGATATGATCAACGCTGCCAACACCCTGGAATGTCCCGAAATCGAAGCGGTCGAACGGCTGCTGGCACAGCTGCACTCGGTCAAGGGGACCTATGCGGTTGTGGGCAACCACGACCCGGAGGTGTCCGACCCGGACTTTCAGGATTTTTTAAAGGCATCTGACATCCACCTGCTCAACGATTCGGTCTTTGTCGACAACGATTTGCAGCTGGTCGGACGCACCACCTGCACCAAACCCCACCTTCCCCTCTCCGCTTTGATGCAAAATCTGGATTCACAGCGGCTGACGGTGGTGCTCGACCACGACCCCATCGGCATCCCGCAGGCGGTCGAAGCCCACGCCGACCTGGTGCTGTGCGGTCACACCCACCGCGGACAGGTCTTTCCGCTGGCGTGGTTTGTCCGCTTTTTATACAGCAAACAGCAGCTGTGGGGAATTTCCCGCAGCGGTGACACCACCTCCATCGTCAGCGCCGGCACCGGCTTCTTCACCATGCCGATGCGCATCGGCTCCGACTGCGAGGTGGTCTGCATCGACATCCGCCCTTCTGCCAACGAGCAACTGTAATTGGGAGGTTCTGCTATGAAATGGATTCTGCTTTTCATCTATCTGCTGATGATTCTCGGTGTCATCTTTTTGGAGCGCAAACAGCCGACCGAAGCGCTGCTGTGGGTGGTGGTCCTGGTCTGCCTGCCGTACCTGGGCGCGGTGCTGTATCTGGTGTTCGGCAGCACCATGGCAATCAAGCTGACCGCCTACCTGCGCAAAAAACGTCTGGACGAGCATCACCTCTCCATCCCGCAGCAAACTGTCCTCCCCGAGCTTGCCGTATCCGACGAGGACCGCCAGGTCATCCAATTTAACCAAAGCTACAACCGCAGCCGTCTGACCAGCTGCGACGACGTGCAAATCTATACCAACGGAGAAGGGCACTACCGCCAGCTGTTTGCGGACATCCAAAACGCCAAGGAGTGCATCTACATCGAATTTTACACCATCCACCACGACCTGATGGGCGAAGCGCTGGTCAAAGCCCTCAGCGAAAAGGCAAAGCAAGGGGTCAAGGTGCTGGTGATGTGCGATTTTGTCGCCAACCTTTCCACCCCTGCCCGTATGTTCCGTCCGCTTTGTCAGGCAGGCGGCAAGGTCATCCGCATCAAGCCCTTCTTCACCCACTACCGCAGCCACCGCAAGATCGTGGTCATCGACCACAGCATCTCCTACATCGGCGGCATGAACATCGGCAAGCAGTATGCCAACCTTGCCAAGGTCAAAAATCCGTGGCGGGACACCCAGGTCCGCATGACCGGCGGGTGCAGCCATGTGCTGGATGAATATTTCCTGACCGACTGGCTGTGCTCGGTGCGCCGCAAGGACTGGAAGGAAACGGTGGAGTATGTCGATTCGCTGCCGCAGGTGCAGGAAACCCTCTCCGCGCAGCTGTGCCAGTTCATCGTCGGCGGCGTGGACACCAACAAGGAATCGGTCAAGATGTGCTATCTGAGCATGATCCGAAGCGCCAAGCACAAAATCCGCATCCAAAGCCCGTACTTCATCCCGGACGCCTCCATCATGGACGCGCTCAAGACTGCCGCTGCTGCCGGTGTACAGATCGAGCTGATGATTCCCGGCATCAAAGCCAGCTTCTTCCTCGACCCGGTCACCACCTACTACTGCGGACAGCTGATGGAATACGGCGCAAAGGTCTACAAATACCACGGCTACATCCACGCCAAGACGATGGTCATCGACAACGAGCTGTGCTGCATCGGCTCGGTCAACATGGATATGCGCAGCCTACAGGTGGACGACGAGGTGTGCGGTGTATTCTATGCAAACGACATCGTTTCCCGCTACGACCGCATCTACGACCAGGACATCGAAAGCTGCGACCCTTACACCTGGGAGCAGTTTAGCAACCGCGGGACGAAGGAACGTCTGAGCGAAAGCATCTTTTTGCTGTTTGCTCCGCTGATGTAAACAAAAAACAGCAACAGCACCGGCAGCAAATGCAAAAACGCTGCAAAGAAGTTCCCGCTCTCCCCTGCCGGCATCTGCGACAGGGACTTTCGCAGATTGCAGCCCTCTCCCGCTTCTTCCCGACAAAAAACAGGGTCGTGTATCAAAAGATACACGACCCTGTTTGCATTGGACTGTTGCAGTTATACCTTCTGCATAACGCCTTTGTTCATCTTGTAGCGGACCATGTTCGGACGCAGGCAGGAAAGGTCGTGGGTGCTGATAAGCACCGCCTTGCCGGAATCCGCCTGACGCTGGAAATGCTCCATAATCAGCGCGGTGTTCTCCTCGTCCAAATCGCTGGTCGGCTCGTCGGCGATGACCAGCTTCGGCTGATGGACCACCGCTCTGGCTACTGCGACGCGGCGGCGTTCACCGCCGGAAAGGTTGGTCGGATAATCCTGCGCCATCGCTTCCATGCCGAATTCCTCCAGCAGCTGCATTGCCTGCTTTTCCAAATCGGGGTATTCCCCGCACAGGCGGTGCGGCAGGCAGATGTTTTCCAGCACGGTAAAGTTTGGCAGCAGGCTGTCCCCCTGCAGCACATAGCTGATCTGTGTCGCACGTAGGTGGGTCCATTCCTTTGCCGAAAGCTTGCACAGGTCCTTGCCCTCAAAGAGGATTTCGCCGCTGTCCGCGTGGGTCAAACCGGAAATCAGATGGAAAAAGGTACTTTTTCCGCAGCCGGACGGTCCGGTCAAAGCGCACAGCTGACCGGCATCCAGCGAAAAATCCACCTCATGCACCGCATCAAATTTTGTTTGCTGACGGTCATAGGTCTTTGTCAATTTTTTGGTAACCAGCATTACATTTCCTCCCCACGGAGCAATCCGTCCAAATCGTTTCGGCTTACCTTCCATGCGGAATACAACGATGCTACGACCGAAACCAGCAGAGCCAGCAGCATACACTTGAGTCCCAGCACCAGCAGATAGGACAGGGTGGTGTTCAGCTCTGGGATATGCAGAACGGTCATCAGAGTGTTTTTAAAGATGAGCAGTGCGGTAGTTCCAACGGCAGCGCCCAAAAATCCGCCCAGCACGCCGATCAGCACACCTTCGGTCAGGACCATGCCGGCAAGCTTGCCGCTGTCCGCACCCAGACAAGCCAGGATACCGAACTCTTTGGTTCGCTCGTTGATGGTGATGGTGAAAATGCACAACAGAGCCACAACAACCAAAACAGCAATCAATGCCACCAGAATGGCACTGTAGCTGCCCATACTCTGGGTGGACTGGATGGCTTCGGACATGATGGCGTTGGTGGTGTAGGCTGCCAACGGCGAATCTTCCGCCAAACGGAAGTTGATGGTTCTTGCCAGCGCCTTGACGTCGGTTCCCTCTTTGGCACGAATCATCAAAGAGGACACCAGCTGGCTGCTGTCCGGTCTTTCGCGGAAGGTTTCGTACCATTTTTCGCTGCTCATGATTTCCTGCGCGGTTTCATAGGTCATAAAGACGCAGGTGTCATAGTTGGTGCCGGAGCGTTCCAGATGACCGACCACCTTGAACGGCTCGTTAAAAAAGATGACCTCGTCCTCTTTTTCCGGCGTAATCTGCGAACCGATAATCATTTCACCGCGTTCCGGCATCTTGATTTTGCTCTCTGCCAGCCACGCACTGACCACAAAGTCGGTTTCCGGCTCAAACGCAATCATCTGCACCTGTGCCGAGCAGCAGCCGGCAGCCAGCGACTGCATATACAGCTGCGGAGAGCAGGACTCCACTCCCTCCAGCGAAGCGACATCCTCGACCCATTTTTTGTCGAAGGTAAAGTCGCACTTTTCGCCCAAAAACAGCGAATCCGCCATGCTGCGCTCGTATTCTTTCGGAACTACGATGATGTCTGCGCCCAGACGGTCGGTGGTCTGTTCCAGACGGTCCTTCATGCTGTCCACCAAAACGGTGCTGAGCATCAGCGAAAAGGAAAGCATAAATACAAAGAAAATCATGCTCCAGCTACGCACCGGTCTGCGGGTCAAGTTTTTGACCGCCATCTTCTGGATGATAAACTGTTTCAAGGATTATCTCTCCTTTTCCTTGCTTACAAAAAAGAGGATGCCCTGCAAAACGATGCCGATTGCCGACAGGGTGTGGGTAACCGGGAAGGTCAGCACATTGCAAGCCATATCCGGCTTCATGCAGCTGCCAATCAGAACGGTTGGGAACAGGATGGACATGACACAGACAACCGCACCGGTGATAGCCAGCAGACGCTTGGACTCCGCCTGTTTTGCCAGCAGCTGCAGTGCACCGACAACTGCCAGAATCACACCGACCGCAATCAGAGCTTTTGCGGTGTAGAAGCATTTCATCGGCTTGTCGCCTACCGGACATACCTTGAACAGAAACTGTGGTCCTGCTGCCAGCAGAACACCGATGATCATCGTACCGATGGACATGAGTTTGTTTTTCATAATCCTTTTCTCCTTCTTCTTTTTACATCTCTTAAAAAATGTCGCGTCAGCAGGTCCGTTTAACCCGGGCTTAAACAGACAGACGCAATTTCCTTCACTCAGCAGTATACTAAAATATTATATCAGAGTCAAATTGATATTCCTTATCATTGGGCTAATTCTGATAGATTTTGTCTAAAAATTAAGCATTTTATCTAAGATGCTTGTAAATTTATCCTGTTCTTTCCTTTTTCTTATATCTTTTGCAAGCAAACAGATAAAGCCATAAAAAAACATCCGCAGAAAACTTTCTGCGGATGTTTTTTGTTAATCGTTATACAGTGCTGTCAGCTTTGCCTGGGTCCAGTAGCTATAAAATCAGGTGTACAAAAAAGTCGCCTGCCCATTTATAAAAAGAACGAACATGAAACAGAAAGTAGTTTGCCTTCCGCAATCACCCTATCTGCATCAATAAAGCAGTAGAAATTTTATGACCATCGTGATATAATAGAAATGAAAGTAACCGGTATTTCCTGCTATATATCAATAAAATTCAACCTGCTGCAAGTCGAAGGAGGGCTTTTGATGCGCTATTCTTATCCTGCCTACTTTATCAAGGAAGAGTCCGGGTATTTGGTCTTCTTTCCCGACCTTGACAACATCGCAACCTGTGGCTGCAATTTCGCGCAAGCAACCTACATGGCAATGGACTGTCTGGCGCTGTACCTGTGTTCTTGTCTGGAAGATGGTAAAACGCTTCCGCCGCCCTCCCCTATCAAATCGCTCCACCTTTCTGATTTTCTCCAAAACGAACTAAATGACATCCCCTATTCCGATGCCTTCTGTCAGATGATTTGCGTCGACACCGACGAATATGAGCAAGCCCTTCACGCTGGGACCGCTCAGGTTTTGGTGGAGTTGCCTGACTTTCTTCTGCGTGAAATCGACGACAACAATCTGGATTTAAATGAGCAGATTTTCTTTGCTTTGGAGGAAAGATTGTATAAAAACAAATCCCCCAATGCACAAACCCTTGCTGCAATCGAGGATGTAAACAATAACCGCAACCTGTTTGGACCCTTTAAAAATGTAGAAGATATGATGAATGAATTGAATGAGAGGTCCTCACACATGGAAACAACAGAAATCAAGGACATTAAACTTTCCCCTAAAAAGTGAGGACACGGTTATGTCGCCGGCTATTCGGTTAATCTGGGCAGCGCAGAGGTTCGCTCCTGCGGCTTCCCTGATGAAAACGCTTTGCTCGATACAATAAAATTAACAGGAGGGATCTTATATGCTCTTATATCACGGAAGTGAGGTTCACGATGAAGAATAACAGCGCCTTATTTTATACCTGCAGTCTGATTGAGTTTATCGGAAGAGAAAGAAAACTAAAGCGTTCTGAGCTAGTTCAGTTTTTTGGGAAAAAGGTAATTGAGCGCATCTATCGCTATGCAGATGTATTCCACTGTGAGCCAATCGAAAAGACCGCCGATGACTTCATCACGAACCTTAATATTCCAACAGGTTCTTTTGATAATGTGTCCTCCTGCCGTTACAATGTCCCAGACTATTGGACCATTGGTGAGGTGTACGAACGATTGATTGAAGAT